>ERZ1023420.179-NODE-179-length-24879-cov-74.637931_pt1 | contig 24879 bp, 22 predicted proteins | sample MGYA00380512_ERZ1023420 | MGnify/ENA primary metagenome ERZ1023420 (study PRJEB33173, sample SAMEA4830390) | metagenome | study: EMG produced TPA metagenomics assembly of the PRJEB25223 data set... | reverse complement strand
AGCAAAATCATGCTAATCTGGAATAAAACCTACAAAAGATAATTCACTTTAATACTCCACATTTATTTGTGGAGTATTTTTAATTTAAAGAAACGCCTTGAGATATTTCCTAGTGGTTGTAAAAATTAATTAGTATTGAATATCACTACTACATTTTTGAAAAGTGATGTAAATTTATAGCCATAATTTTTAGATTTACATTGACGATACTGCATCAAAAGAAAAAGTCAATCTACTTCTTCTAGGTTGACTTTTATTTTTATATCTAAAGGCACACTTACACACCTAAAAAACGTCGTGCTAAAAACAAGTTTACATATGGTAATTCAATATCCTTATTATACATTTTAACAGTTGGTTTAAAGTAAACTTTAAAAATATATAATTTTTAACCTATTAAATTACATTTGTTTTTTAAAACGCATATATGAGCCAGAATAGAAAAGAGTTGCAGGAAAGATCAAAGATTGCTTAAGAATCAGCAAGTTTTGGCGTTAGAGAGTAATAAAAAAGATTCAAAAATCAATTAGAGGAAGAGAGGCTGCTTAATTATTTCTTTGATACACCTACTAATGATAGATAAAACGTGGATGTGTAAGAAGCATCATATATTACAGACGCTGTAAATATTAATCAACATCAGGAAGAAAAAAGGGTGAATAAACACAACTTAAAAAGGCTTTTGGAATCGTTTGTTAGTAACTAATTGTCATTAAAAAGGTGCGACAAGCTCATAAACTTGTCGTACCTTTTTATGTGAATCGTACTTCTGATACTCATCAATTTAATTTTAAATTTAAGTTCATTTATCAATAAAATTGTGTATTATTTATTAAGAGACGTAGAACTCTTGCCACACTTATATCAAATTAATTTAATTGTAATGAGCAATTTAGCTTATTATGAAAAAGATGAGCTGAGGCAAGTATGTGCCTGCTCATTTTAAAATTGGAGGCTAAATTTACGAAAAAATTCTATTAACAGGTGCTTCAGCATATATAGAAAATAAGTCTAATGAACAAAATGTTACATGGAAATCTTCAGATTTATTTGATTTAAATGAGATAACAGAAGTAATGAAAAACGTAGATATCGCTATACATCTTGTTCATTCGATCATACCTTCAGCTAAGTTAACACAAGCAATTTTTAAAGATATAGATGAAATATTAGCAGATAATTTTGCTAAAGCATCAAGGTTTTAATAAAGTTAAACATATCATATTTATGAGTGACCTAATTCCAAATACGAATGAATTACCACTATGTTTAAGAAGTCGCTTAGAGTGTAAAGACATTTTAGGAGCATATGGTGTGCCAGTAACTACGTTGAGAGCTGGACTAATTATAAGTGCTAAGGGAAGTTCTTATCCAATACTAAAAAATTAGTATCCAATGCTCGTTTTTATATAGTTACTATGAAATTTATATTCATAGATTGTTGAATATAAATTGTTTTATGTTATCTTTAATTTCCTACTACTATTTCCTAAAAAAGAAAAGGAGCTAAATATGATTAATATTATATCAGCTATAGGATCGCTTGGAACATTTATTATGGCGTTATTTTATTTTGTATCAGTATCAGTTCAACTTTACCAAATGAAAATAAGTTTTATTCCTGCATTAGGATTTAATCAGATTTTATTAATTAGAGATAAAGACCAAAAATTAAATTTAAAAAACACCACTTCCAATGTAGAAGAAAATGAAGATTATTTGAAATTATATAATTTAGGAGGCGGTGCAGCAAAAAAAAATCACCATTGAAGTTTTATTAGGTGAAGATAAAGTTATTCAAAAAAAGTATGTTAATATGTTACCTAGTAAAGAAGGTTATATGTTACCTATAAATAAGACAGTATTTGATGAATTAGAAGATACTATAAAAAATAACGGTTACGAATCCAATATGAATATTAAGTTATCCTATTATCATAATGTGAGTAGAAAAAAACAAGAAATATTTTTAAAAGGGCATATAGATGAATTCAATAACTACGAAGATAAGAACATTTATGAATTACAGTTTATTTAAAGTAATAAAATGAATGAAAAATAAGATAGTTAATAGTAAGGCCTTTCTTTAACAAAATGCTTTTTAAGCATAAAATAACTAAAACGAAATATATAAAAGTACATTAAAGTTTTTCATAAAAAATAACTAGCCTAGAATTACAAAGAGTGTAAATTTATGTCTATAATTAAAATTCTAGTTAGAAAAATCGTTCGTTATTAAGACAAACTTTGACTATGAAATAATTAAAGGCTCCTTATTCAATAAGGAGCCTTTTTAATATAACTTCTGATAATTATCGAATATGTTAACTAATTGTTTAACGTATGGTTATGATGAGTTTTTGTATGTTTTTATATTAGCTTTAGTGTATGAGTAGTAGTTTTGTGAAACGCTTTGAAATGAAAAAAGTATTATTAATTCCTTTAATGGAATAGTTATATATTATTTAAAAAAATTGTGAATAATACTTTGAGCAGCTGTTCCTTTTTCATATGAACAAAACTTATCATAAAATTTTTCATACTTCATTTGATATTGTTGCTGAATTTGTTCAATATTTTCAATAGATTTTATTAAAGAGTCATTTGTTTTTATAAGAGGTCCAGGGGCCTCATTTTCAAAATCAAAATAAAATCCGCGTAAACTATCTCTATAGTGTTCTAAATCATAAGTAAAGAATAGCATAGGTTTTTTTGTATTAGCAAAATCAAACATTACGGAAGAATAATCAGTGATACAAATATCAGTTATTAAGAATAAATCGCTGATATCATTATATTTATTGCCGTTAATCACAAAATTATCTAAAGAACTATCTAACTGTAAAGAGTTACTAATAATAATGTGTGGTCTTAGAATTAAAATATAATCTTTACTTAGTTTTTCTTTCATTTGTTGCAAATCAATTTGTAAGTTAATGATATGTTTGTTAGCTTTAGTAACTTCATCATCACGGAAAGTTGGTGCATATAGTATGATTTTACGTTCATCTTGAATACCTAAACGTTGTTTGATTTTTTCTTTTTTATTATTAATATATACTATATCCTCATTATAAAATATATCATTTCGTGGATAGCCAACTTCTAATATTTCTTTTTGAAATTCAAAGGCTGACCTGAAACACCTAGATGCGTATGGACTTGGTGAAACCAGATAATCCCAATGTTTAATTGCATTGTTAACACGGTTTTTATAGTTAGCATCTCTACCTTCAAAACTTTCAACATCATTTAACATTTTCTTAAGTGGCGTGCCATGCCATGTCTGGATATATATTGTATCTTTAGGTTTCGTAATATAATGCGGAAAGTTCTGGTTATTTACCCAATATTTTGCACGGGATAAATAATGATAGTATTCCGGTGATAAACGTTTTACTCTTATAACATTAGGATCATTAAATGGAAATTGTGGGTTGCTTACCCATACAATTTGGTAAGCGTCACTGTATTCTTTTAATTTATCGTAAATTACTTTTGGGCTATCGCTCACGGCTTTACCTACGTTACTTTCAAACACAACCAGGTCCTTTTTAACTGGAACTATCTTGGAAATAGCTGAGTTATATTTATCCATAATGTTAAAATATTTCTTACTCTTCCTAAAACGTTTGAATAAATGTTGAGATAAAATATCATATTTGAATTTACTTTTTAATAGATTAGTTGTTTTGGATTTTTGAACGGCTTCAAAAATCCTTTGACTGTTGTATTGATCATGATATTTAATAAAATGATTTGCTTTCATTTCAACATTTTTATCGATTTGATAATTATTCATAATCATCTTTTTTAGTTGTTTTTCTAAATCTTGTTGATTATTAACTATCGTACCGGGCAATTCATTTTCTATATCAAGATGTGAAGGTTGTTTACCTAAAAATTTATCTTTATCAAATTGATAATAAATGACTGGTTTATTTAAAAAGCTAAAGTCAAAAGCAACACTTGAATAATCAGTTATCATCAATTTACTCTCTTGGATTAGTTTTTGAACATCGACATCACCTTGTTTAACGCTTGTAACATACGATGGGACATTAAACAAATCAATGAAAGGTTGCATATTAGGATGTAGGCAGAAAATAACTTCATTTCCGTCGTTTACAATATTTTTAATGTTAGAGCTATTTAATAATTGATTTATTCTTTTCAGATATTCTGAATATTCTATCTGTTCTGAGTTGATTAACCAATCTCTCCATGTTGGAATGATTAAAATTTGGTTTTTAGTTGTAATTTTGGGATTAAAAAGATTGTCAAAACGAGCTAAACCTGTAACAGCAACTTGACTACTATCAAACTTTAAATCTCTAACAACAATTTGCTTTTCTCTCTCAGAACTTGTAATAAATAGATCTACATTGAAATCTTTCAGTTGGTTACCATTGATATTTGATAAATTTTTAGTACCTAACACACCATGTTGTAAAAACACTCTAGTAGCTTTAATTTTTTTTGTATAAACTACACTATTGGTAGGGAATATTAATTCTGGATGGTGTGTTGTACATATATAATCTGCTTGTAACATAATCTTGAAATGTTCTGGGGATTTGTAATAAATGACATTACCAAAAGGAAGAACATTTTGGAGTTCATTAGAATCTTCTTCAATAATATAATAAACAGGTAATTCTGGATGGTGCGTACGCATATATTTAAAAAAGTAAAAACCATTATCTTGAGCTTTATAAGATTTTTCTCCCACAACCCAAACTTTTGGACGATTTTTTTGGAAAGGCAATTTCACGTTAATTTTTTTTAAATTTTCGATATAAGTTAGGTAATTATCTATTGTATATCTGTTAATTCTAAATGAAAGATTCCGCCCCTTCATAGTAAAGTAAGGAGTAATAGACATAATATCATTTTGATAATCCGTAATAATTTCGCCCTTCAGAAAACGTTCTATTAAAATTCTTGGATTACCTATTTTTATTTTTAAAGGTACAAATGATTCTTGAATATCAATTTTTAAATAGATATCAATAACATCTCCAGTGATAAATGAATGCTTCATGAATTTTATTAACTCATTGTATATATCAACGGAGAAGTTAAATATAGAAGTATTGTTATTTTTACTATCTATAGTACTTGGTAAATAGACTTCTGATTCTTTATCAGTAAAACGTGTTGTCAAAACAAGACTAGTTTTTTGAATTGTAGAGTTAATAATAGAAAATTGACCTTTTATTAGCGCCTGGTGATTATTGAATTTTAGTTTATCAATATGTCGTCTTGAAAAAAATGCTTTTAACGGAGTGTAATTAGTCATTGTAAAATGTAAAAAGCCGTTTTTAGTAATATATGGATAAATTGTGTTAACACCATCTGAAATTTTATCTAAATTATAAATAGATGTATATTCATTAGTAACTTCTATATTCTTTTGTTTTTTACGCTTGTTTTCTAATACTTCCAAAGTTAAGAAAATCTTAGTTTCATTAAATTCTTTAAAAATATCTAACACTTCATTTAAATCAATTTTAAAATTAAACGCCTCATCATATGATTTGTAAAAAATAGATTTAAATCTATTTTTTACATATAGTCCTGTAATATTTTCGTTTGGTGCACCAAACGAGATATAAAGCATAGTGCCTTCTTGTTTTATATATTGCAAGATAGTACTCCTTCCCTAAATTAAGTATAATAGTATGTAATTAGAATATACTATTATAATCAAGTCTACAATCTAATTTTCTGGGATGCTATAAAAGAAATTAGATATAAATAAGCGTTGATACTTTAGTATGAACAAAATAAAAGAGATGCGAATTTAAAAAATGACATTAAAGACATTTATTACTTCATTTAAATATAATTTGCTAATATGTTTGTTTTCTCAAAAGAAATGTAAAGATTAGATCTTTCTTGTACTATATTTGCAAACAAATGTCCATCCTGAAGATATATTATTAGTAGTATAATTATTACAATATATAAGATATAATTGTTAGTATAATTAAAATTTTTGAATAATTTACTAATATACTGGGGGGGGAATATGGAGAAAATTTTATTTTCAATTGTCATAACTACTTTTAATAATGAAGATTTTATTAAAAAAACTTTGAATTCAGTAATAAATCAAACGCTCAATAATATGCAATATGAAATAATTGTTGTGGATGATTATTCAACTGATAGTACTTGGGACTTCTTGCAACAAACTACCGTAGAAAATTTGAGCATATACAGATTATCAAGAAATAGTGGTGGACCATCATTGCCGAGAAATAAGGGTATTAAATTAAGCAAAGGAGAGTTTATATATTTTCTAGATGGTGACGATTGGTTAGAACATGATATTTTAGAAAAAATTGCTGCGAATAACCATTGGTTAAAAAGCGATGTGATTATTTCTAAAGTAGTTAAAGTAAGTGATAACAAAAAGTCAATTCATGCTCGGTTTATGACAAACCAAGAGAATATTAACGAACAATGTAATAACATTCCTTATCTATATTATTACTTAGGTCCAAGTGGTAAGTTTATTAGACGTAATTTAATTAAAAAGAATAATATTCAATTTCTACCGGATTTACACTTCGGAGAAGATAAGTTGTTTTTTATGAATGTATTTAGCGTGGCTCAGCGTGCGACTACCACTACTTTCGTGGGAAGTTATATAAATAGATTGTCTCAAAATGTTTCTATTATAAGGAGAACAAATTTTATAGAAAAAAGAAAGAGCGATTTTGAAATATTTGAAAATGCTTTAAAAATTGAAAATACAGAAACAAGGGATAAGTTTTTATTACGTATTATCGAATATGACTTGTTGCATAATTGCAACTCCCATGTATTTATTAATTTAAGTGATGATGAAAAAAAAGAAGCTTTTGAAATCATAAAAACTATTTATTATAATCATTATGTAAGAAAGAAAATTACTAAAAATGTTAATTATAGATTTAAAAACGCTATTGAAGCTATTTATGAAAATGATTTAGAAAAATTTGTTTGTTTTTTCAAATGGTTAAAACAAGGAGAAAAAATATTAGAAAAACATACTCATAATCGATATAGTTTAACAAGTTTGGATGAATATCGATTTGAATATGTTGCCCCTATTAGCAATTTAAAAAATTTACAAATTTTTGAAGACGATGTTTATTTGCAGATAGATATCCACAACCTAGATAAAGACCAATTGTCATATGTCCAATTGGAAAATCGTAAAAATTGGCAAGATTCAAAATGTATTCAAGTATTTACTTTGGATAAAGATTTTTTGACAGTTGTGCTAAATAAAAATGATTTAACGAAATTAGTTTTAGGTATTTTTAACGTTTTGATTATTTATGATAATTACAAATCATTAAATGTTAAATACGGTTTTACTAAAAAAATAAATTTCACAGAAAAAACTGTTACGTTCTATCCAACAGTTAATGGGAATTTATCTCTTAAAGTAACAAAGAAAATATAAATTTTAGCAGTGTAATATTTTATAAATTTGCTATATTTAAACGTTACGTTTCTAAAAAATTAGTCTACGATAAGTAAAGGCATATCTAATTTTTAATGATCGTTTTTGACACAAAACCTCTTAACTATAAATTAGGAGGTTTTTCTTGGATATTTAAGTCTATAAACTTGTGCTATAATCAATGTATCGTAAATATCAAAAATCATGAGTTTTTAGACGATGAGAGACGCGTTTATTTGCATCGAGAATTAGATTTCGTTAATAAGTACCCATAAAACGATTAAAAGAGGTGGTATTCAAATGGCTAAAATTGGTTATGCACGTGTATCAACACAAGATCAAAGTCTTGATGGACAGATTGATACACTTGAGGAATATGGTTGTGAACGTATCTTTAGCGAGAAAGCGAGTGGCCGTAAAACGAACAGAACAGAACTTGATAAATGCTTAGATTATTTACGTGAGGGAGATATTCTAGTGATTTATAAACTAGATCGTCTTGGACGTACAACGAAACAATTAATTGAGTTATCACAATGGTTAGATGAAAACAGCATTGACTTACATATTATAGATATGAACGTATCAACGAAAGATGCGATGGGCAAGATGTTCTTTACCATGATGAGTGCTTTTGCGGAACTTGAAGCTAACCTACTAAGTGAACGTACGAAAAAAGGACTAGAAGCTGCGAGAGCAAGAGGACGAAAAGGTGGACGCCCTTCATTGCCCGACCATAAGAAGAGAGAGATTAAATTCTTATACGATGAACAAAAACTTACTGGAGAAGAAATTGCTAAACAAACAGGAGTGAGTCGTTCTACTGTATATAGAATAATAAAAATGAAGTAGTAAAAACAAATAATCACAGGAAGAAAACTAATGAAAGGAGAATCTCTAATTTGAAGATTCTCCTTTCATTAGTTTTTATAACCTATATTATAATTTAACGAGAATTTTTGCTTGTGATTTATCGTTTACAAGTTGTTCAAATCCTGACTCTACAATATCATTTAACTCAATTTCATCAGTAACGACGTCTTTTACTTTTAAATTACCTTCGTTAATTAAGTCTATTGTTTGTTGAAATGTAGTAGGTGTATAAGCAATCGTCGAAGTAAGTTTTACACCTGTATTCGTTAATTGCATTGGATTCCATTCAATAGGATGGCCGAATATAGAAACTATAACAACAATACCTCTTGCTTTAGTAACATCTATTGCAGATTTAAGTGTTGGCGCTACACCAGCTACCTCAAATGCTACATCAACGCCATTATCAGTGTATTTACTAATAATATCACTTGGGTTTGATTCACCAGAATTTATCGTATGAGTAGCACCTACTGATTTAGCTTTATTAAGTCGTTCTTCCGATAAATCGAAAACAAATATTTTGCTAGCACCAGCTGCTTTGGCTGCTATAGTTGTTAATAAACCGATTGGCCCTGCACCAAAAATAGCAACAGTATCGCCAAATAGAACTTCTCCTTCTTTAATTGCTTGAACTGCAACAGCCGTCGGTTCTACAAGGGCGCCTTCTTTATCAGAAACATTATCTGGTAATTTATAAACATTCTCTTCTGGGGCGTTTGTAAATTCTGCAAATCCACCATCAGAACCTAAGCCTATAAATGAATAACCATCATAAAGATCAATATTTTCTTCTTTTTCACGATTTGAAACTGTAGGATTAATGACAACACGATCGCCTTTATTAAATTTTGTAACCTTAGAACCAATATCATCTACTACACCTGCAAATTCGTGGCCTAATGTAACGGGCGCTTTTTGGCCAAGGAACGGGTCAGGTTTGTCTGTTGAAATAAATATAGGGCCTTCTAAGTATTCATGTAAATCTGTACCACAAATGCCAGCCCAAGACACTTTAACTTTAACCTCATTATCTTGTAACTCTTTAGATTTTCGATCTTCAACTCGTACATCCTTTTGACCATACCAAACTGCTGCTTTCATTGATAAAACCTCCTTGTTTTAGTTAATTTAATAGTATGCCTTTTAAAAGTTACTTTCAAATAAACTAACCTTTTAATATAGTGTTTCTAAATTATTATATGATTAGAGTCTACCCTAAACGAACAATAAAAACCCCTTGTAAAATGCTGTTTCTGTTTGTATGAGAAAGGGTGTTAAAAATGATAGTTGGATATGCAAGAGTTTCGACCATTGATCAAAATTTAGATAGGCAAATTGAAAATTTGCAATCTTTTGGTGCTGAGAAAATTTTTACAGAAAAACAATCAGGTAAATCTATAGAAAACAGACCCGTCTTTCAAGAAGCTCTTAATTTTGTGAGAATGGGAGATCGATTCGTTGTGGAATCTATTGATCGTTTGGGACGTGATTATGATGAAATTATTGAAACTGTGAATTACTTAAAAGAAAAAGACGTTCAGTTAATGATTACAAGTTTACCTATGATGAATGAAGTGATTGGAAATCCACTTCTAGATAAATTCATGAAAGACTTAATTATCCAAATTTTAGCAATGATTTCAGAACAAGAAAGAAATGAAAGTAAACGTAGACAAGCTCAAGGTATTCAAGTCGCAAAAGAAAAAGGTATATATAAAGGAAGACCTGCTCTGTATTCTTCCAATGCTAAAGATCCACAAAAACGTTTGGTTTATTACCGAGTTGTTGAATTACTTGAACAAGGTAAATCTATAAGTACTATAGCTAAAGAAGTAGGTATTACACGCCAAACTATATATAGAATTAAAAACAGTAGATAAAAGAGAATAGACACAAATCTATATAGATGTTAATCTATTAACTGTCTAGGAGGTACATTCATGTCTTATAAAGAACTATCAACAATATTAAAAGTTTTATCAGATCCAAGTAGGTTGGAAATACTGGATTTACTATCTTGTGGGGAGTTATGTGCTTGTGACTTGCTAGAGCATTTTCAATTTTCACAACCTACGTTAAGCCATCATATGAAGTCGTTAGTAGATAACGAGTTAGTTACTACACGAAAAAATGGTAATAAACATATGTATCAACTTAATCATGAATTTTTAGATTATATTAATCAAAACTTAGATATCATTAATACATCTGACCAACGCTGTGCTTGTAAAAATATGAAGTCAGGTGAGTGTTAATGACAATTTTAGCAATTGTGATTTTTCTTTTAACTTTAATTTTTGTAATATGGCAACCGAAAGGTTTAGATATTGGTATTACAGCTTTAATTGGAGCTGTCGTTGCTATCATTACGGGAGTCGTAAGTTTTTCCGATGTATTAGAAGTAACAGGTATTGTTTGGAATGCTACCTTAACATTTGTAGCTGTTATTCTTATTTCATTAATATTAGATGAAATTGGATTTTTTGAATGGTCTGCGATACATATGGTCAAGGCTTCAAACGGTAATGGATTAAAAATGTTTGTTTTTATCATGTTACTTGGGGCAATTGTAGCAGCATTTTTCGCAAATGATGGTGCAGCTTTAATCTTAACGCCTATTGTATTAGCAATGGTAAGAAATCTGGGTTTTAATAAAAAAGTGATTTTTCCTTTTATTATTGCTAGTGGTTTTATTGCTGATACTACATCACTACCTTTAATTGTAAGTAACTTAGTTAATATCGTTTCTGCAGATTACTTCGATATTGGATTTATTGAATATTTTAGTCGAATGATTATTCCTAATATATTCTCTCTGATTGCTAGTATTCTCGTTTTATGGTTATATTTCAGAAAATCTATACCTAAAACGTTCGATACAGAAAATCTTTCAGATCCTAAAAATGCAATTAAAGACCCTAAACTATTTAAGCTTTCATGGATTGTATTAGCAATACTGCTCGTGGGTTATCTTGTTAGTGAGTTTATACAAATACCTGTATCAATCATTGCTGGTATCATTGCTCTTATCTTTGTAATATTAGCTCGTAAATCTAAAGCAGTTCATACAAAACAAGTAATTAAAGGCGCACCATGGAATATTGTTGTATTCTCTATTGGTATGTACCTTGTTGTGTTTGGACTAAAAAATGTAGGTATTACAACTATTCTTGGGGATATCCTAACAAATATTTCAAGTTATGGGTTATTCAGCAGTATCATGGGTATGGGCTTTATAGCTGCTTTCTTATCTTCAATTATGAACAACATGCCAACTGTTTTAATAGATGCAATAGCGATTGGTCAATCCAGTGCTACAGGAATATTAAAAGAAGGTATGGTTTATGCGAATGTCATAGGTTCTGATTTAGGACCTAAAATTACGCCAATTGGTTCTTTAGCAACATTATTGTGGCTACATGTCTTAACACAAAAAGGTGTGAAGATTTCATGGGGAACATACTTTAAAACTGGAATTATCATTACTATTCCAGTCCTATTTGTAACACTCTTAGGTTTATACCTTACACTAATCATATTTTAAGAAAAGAGGCTTTAATTATGGATAAGAAAACAATTTATTTTATATGCACAGGAAACTCTTGTCGTAGCCAAATGGCTGAAGGTTGGGGAAGGGAAATATTGGGTGAAGATTGGAATGTCTATTCTGCCGGTATTGAAACACATGGTGTTAATCCTAAAGCAATAGAAGCTATGAAAGAAGTAGATATTGATATATCAAACCATACGTCAGACTTGATTGATAATCATATTTTAAAACAATCAGATTTGGTCGTAACGTTATGTAGTGATGCAGACGATAATTGTCCTATTTTACCACCAAACGTTAAAAAAGAGCATTGGGGTTTTGAGGATCCAGCAGGTAAAGAATGGTCAGAATTTCAACGTGTTAGAGACGAGATTAAATTAGCTATAGAAAATTTTAAATTGAGATAATAATAAACACCTCTTATTAACTAAATAAGGGGTGTTTTGCCATTTAATGTACAAAATTTGTGCCATATAACTTCAAAAATGACAAATAATTCTATGTAATACTTTCTTATTTAGACATAAAAAGAGAGTGTACAGAAAATGGTTATTTTCTGTACACTCTTAAATTATTTTAATGATTCTGGAAAATCTTGATAGCCTTCTCTAATATTTACGACATTTTCAAATCCTTTGTTTTCTAAGATACCCACGGCGATTGAACTTCTAACACCTGACTGACAATGTACGTATATTTTTAATGACTTGTTTATTACTCTTTTAAATAATACCCTGAAACCATAAGTTTTACGCACTATTTTTAAAATCGAAATCAATTTGCACAATTGATGAAAAATTTTAAAAGTTAGTAATCAATTAAACAAACGTATGTGGTTCATTATAAGTTTGTTCAATTGATTAATCGTTTGCGATTGATTATTCTTTAATGAGAATAGGAGTGATTAAATTGATTGATGATGAAATGAAATTGGCACACCAACTATGCTTTTCTGCTTATAATGTTAACAAATTATTCAGCAAATTTTATGAAAAGCAATTAAGTCAATTCGGTTTAACTTTTTCTCAATATCTAGTGCTATTAACATTATGGGAAGAGAACCCTCAAACTTTATTATCCATTGGTAAAAAGTTGAATCTAGCAAGTAATACTCTAAGCCCATTACTAAAAAGACTTGAGCAAGCTGGCTGGGTTCAAAGAAATAGAGATGAAAGCGATAAACGTAACCTTATCATAACTTTAACGATAAAAGGTCTAAATGAGCAAGAAGCAGTACATGAAACTATTGCTAAATGCATTTCTTCACAATTTGATGTAGATGAATATATGAAAGCCAAAAGTATTATGGATAATTTAGAAGAAACGTTGAAAATTATTACAAAGGATGATTCAAATGAAACAATATGATGTTGTATTTTTAGGTAGTGGACACGCAGCTTGGCATAGTGCGCTGACTTTAAACAAAGCGGGGAAATCGGTTGCTATTGTCGAAAAAGATCGTATAGCAGGTACTTGTACAAACTATGGGTGCAATGCCAAAATTTTATTGGAAAACCCTTATGAAGTACTAGAGCAAGCTTCACACTATCCCAACATAATTAATACTGAAGCATTATCAGTGAATTGGGAAAACCTTATGTCTTATAAACATAAAATCATTGACCCTATGGCAAATACTTTGAAAGGTTTATTTGAACAACAAGGTATTGATATTATTGAAGGAGCAGGAAAATTAGTAGATGAGCATCACCTCGTAGTAGATGGTGAACAATATTACGGTGAAAACATAGTTATTGCAACAGGTCAACACAGCAATAAGTTAGATATTGAAGGGTCTGAATATACACACGATAGTAGAGACTTCTTATCCTTAGAGCAAATGCCAAATAGTATCACATTTATAGGTGTAGGTATTATTAGTATTGAATTTGCTAGCATAACAATTAAATCTGGTGTAGAAACTCATATGATTCATGTTGACGATGAACCGCTCAAAGGTTTTTATTCAGCACATATTGATAAATTAATGGATAAATTGGCAACAGAAGGAGTTCAATTCCATATGAATGAAAATACTACTGTAATTAAAGAGCAAGGTGACAATTATACTGTATCAACAGAATCAGGATTAGAGATTACTACTAACTATGTGTTAGATGCTACTGGACGTAGACCAAATGTCAATGGTATTGGACTTGAAGAAGCTGGCGTTAATTTCACTACTCGAGGTATACAGGTAGATGAATATTTACGTACAAATATCCCTAATATTTATGCTAGTGGTGATGTGTTAGATAAAGTAATTCCCAAATTAACACCTACTGCAACATTTGAATCTAACTATATTGCTGCGCATATTTTGGGTATGGATAAAAATCCTATTACCTATCCTGCAATACCTTCAGTTTTATATACACTACCAAGATTGTCTAATATTGGAGTTTCTGTAGATGAAGCTAATACTAGTGAGGACTATAAAGTGATAGATATTCCTTTTGGTAAACAAATGGTGTTTGAATACAAAAATGAAACTGAAGCTGAAATGACAATTGTATTAAATAATGATAAACAATTAGTGGGAGCTGCTATATATGCTGATGATGCACCAGATTTAGTTAATTTATTAACTTTCATTGTAAACCAAAAATTAACGGCTCAAGATTTAAATAAAATGATCTTTGCTTTTCCTGGATCATCAAGTGGCGTTATAGATCAATTAAAATTAGCAATGTTATAAAAGGAGTGCTATAAAATAACTAGTAATATTTATGATATACGAGTTGTTAACAAAGATGGTAGTAGGTATTAAGTATTATATTAGTTAATACTGCCACAAAATGTGGCTTAAGTGGTCAATTTGAAGAATTAGAAGAATATTACCAAAAATATAAATAGCAAGGGCTAATTATACTTGGATTTCCTTGTAATCAATTTGCTAAACAAAAACCAGGTACTGATGACCAAATAGCTAAAATATGGAAAGAAAATCAAATGGAATTTCACAAAATTTATTATTGCTAAAGATGGTAATGTAGTAAAAAAACTTGCTCCCAAAGACAGTCCTAAAAAAGTAGAAACTTTATTTCAGAATTTATTATAACTAAGCATCATTAATTGAAATGACACAATAATATAGCGTTTAATATCTAATTATGTTACTAGTAAACATATCCACAATCCTACTGAATAGAACGAAAAAAGCACAATACAAAGCTAAAGTTGATAAAAATGTACTGAAGCTATTACAATCAATAAAATAACAGAAATTTCATTATCTGATTCTATTGTTGATTTACTCCATTAATTTGTTTTAAAAGATTTTCATCCTGTGATGTAAATTAACTTTATTAATCATAATCACTCCTATTTTTAAATATATTGCATCCACATAACCTAAACAGATAAAACTACTTTGCATTCCTACCAATTATAGTGTTATAATGCAATCAACAAAGATTATCAGGCATGTATGCACCAAATCCCCTTACTATGGCCGTAGTAAGGGGATTTTTTGGTGTGACTAGTCGCCTATTCGTCATTACGCTTGCGTAGCCAATGCGCAAATAGCGCAACGAGACAACCACTTGCTGCTGTGGTCATGATGTTCACAAAGATTTCAGACATCGCGTATGCACCTCCTCTCTACGTCAAATTGACGCCTGAGAGATAGGCGACTCCATTATTATACCATCTGTAAATATATAAGCATATGCACTTCCGATAAGTGAAATTATGTCATTCAAAGCTAAAAAGGGTGTATTTACTTAGATAGTAGGGTGTTCTTATTTGTAATGATATCTGCAAGATGCAACTAATATTGCATTGTCATTTACTGTATATACCAATCTATGTTCTTGGTTAATTCGTCTACTGTAATATCCAGAAAAATTGCCAACTAACTTTTCAGGTTTACCTATGCCATCTAATGCCCATCTCTAGAGATACTTTTTAATAACTGATTCATCCTTTTAACCATCTTTCTATCATTTGTCTGAAAATATTCATAATTATCAAATGCTTGTGGTGAAAAGGTAACATTCAATTTAGCCACTTATATCAAAATATCCTTAGCTTTTACATTACCACGTTCTAGGTTTTCAATAGATTCTGATAGATGTTTCGCATTGGCAGGGTTTTGTTGCAAGTATATTGTTTCCATTATTTCATTATAATTATCTTACGACATTATAACTGCATTACGATCTTTCGTTGTAATTTTAAATCAATTTACTTCAGGTCTTAAATTTGTTTTTTCAGGGGATTTTAGAACCCTCTCTATATCAATTTGCTTAATTCTGTTGATAATTTGTTTTTTGTCTTTATATCCATAATTTTCAACTCTATCTAATGTTAATTGCGTTAAAAATTTCACTGGATTTTCAGGATAGTAACTATCACCTAAATATCTTTTAATTTCTTTCTCTGTATAATGAATGAAATTTTCCTTAGCAACGACTCCCGTTAATGAATAAAATAAGAATTGTCTAGCTTTATTAAATTCATACCATTTCACAAAAAACTCTCTAGTAAATTGAATTGCTTTTTTTATTCCTATATCTTTATGAGTTTTATCCTCTAAATAATAAAACATATATTCGTAGCAATATTTGGGAATCAATATGACGCTTTGTCTTTCTGAAAAATAATAATCTTTAGATAATTCTTCAGAGTCATGAATATTAGTATTTTGCAGAATATATGACCCAACTGATTGAGAATTAATGTTGTTCAGTGTGCGTAATGAACTTGAAGAAAGTAAATCAATATTTATATTCAAGTAATCACATAATTTTATAATATTACTAATACTAGGATCAATTTCACCTTTTTCCCATTTTCTATACTCTGCACTTGAAATACCCAAATCCTTTTCAATATCTTCAAATCTTATATCAAACTTTTCTCGATAATAATTTAACAAATTAAAATATTTTGTATCTTCTTCATCATAATCAAAGTAGTCATCTTCAAAAAGTTGTCTAATTTCGCCTAATGAGAATTCTATATTTTGTATTAGTATATTCATATTAATAGGTTCACGTTTATCATTAAATTTAGTATATCCAGCAGAACCTGTCTCTAAGTTTATAGGAAATTGTAAATCATTTTCATGATTATATGAACTAAATAACTCCAAGTTATCTAAGAGGCCCTTAGCTCTCCTAATAATAATACTGCTACTTTCTTTACTAACATCTCGATATAGATAGTCATAATACTCTCTCATTATCAACTCATATTGGGGAATGGCTACCCAATCATCATGTTTTACTAAATCAAATTTATGGATTATATCAGACAAATTTTTAAACGTTTTAGGCATCCACTCTGAATAGCCATGAAAATATTCTTCAATATTATTATCAATCAAAGTAATCTCTTCTGTGTTATAAGATTTCCACTGTTTTGTTAAAAATTGGTATATTGTCATATTAAAATATTTTGCAATATCATCTACGATACGATAAGTAAATGCTTTCTGCTTAGATTCTAAAAGTGTTATCTCCTTTTTAGAATAATTGGAAAATCCACTAAGTTCATTCAATTCTTTAGCCAATGCTTGTTTAGTTAAATTCTTATTTTTTCTTTCTAGATAAAGCTTTTGGGATAATTTCATATAACCCCTCCTTTATAAAAATCATACACTACTTTTTCATAAAAATAAAATATTATAATTTTTAAATTTAAAAGCGTACAGTTACAATACGGTTTATTGCTCGCTTAAAATTAAGGGGAAGTATGTGTCTGTGGTTAATCAAAAACCTCCACAAGTTAAATACAGGTTTTGTGGAGGTTACTCTTATTTTGAAATATCAAATTAATTTTTATGAAATTTTTGTATAGCATCTCTAATCTCTTCTTTTAATTGCTCATCTCTTTTATATCCATTTAAATTAATATATTCAACATCATCATTTACATACTGTAAAAAACGTTTAAACGTATCCATATATTTAGCAACTTCAGAATATTCCTCTTCTATATTTTCATAGTCTTCTTTCAACACTTCATCTTTGTTATGATCTACTTTAAATTGCATTTTAAGAGCTTCATTTTCTTTTTCAAGCTCATTAATTCGTTCATCTACTGGATAAACAGATGTCGGCTTAATACGATTTCCTAATGCCACAAGCCTCGTATAAGCTGTTGGATTTAAGTTTCTATCTTCTGCTAATACTTTCACTTTTTCATATTCTTCTTCAGTTAAATTAATATTAATTGTTTTAGCTTTTTTATGATTCTTGCTCACCATTCATACCACTCCTGAAATTAGTAATTACTTAGTAAAAATCATATTTTTATACTAAGTAATTGATTAGTAAATACTCTATCATAAATAACTAAGCAATTACTAATACCTTATATAAGAAAATCATTGATTATAAAGAATGGTTTAAGGACTCCTTTCGGGAGTCTATAAGGAGTCCTTAGACTCCCCATTCTTCTATCCCTTGTGGCGCAAGGAATAGAAGAATCATTGATTTTACATCGAAATGCCATGTAATATTACGCTCAAGTCAGGTTTTATAAATATATAAAATTGCTAAAATTACTGCTATGAAAGTATTTATAACAAATGAAACATTCATTTTGAACCCCAGCTATGCTGGGTGCCATCGTGATGGCATTGTTCACCCTTATCCTGTTGTCTGGGACTCCTTTTCGAGACTCCTCTAGTTGAATTCTTAGCCACATAAATGCATTTTCAATGTTCTAAAAGTTTAAATAACTCCCCTTCTTAAAATGTATATTAGGCTTCGTTTTTTATCATTACAAATACTACTAATAAACTTCCAATAAAAAATGACCTATTGCATTAATTTATAATACATGTAGATCATTTTTCACTCACAATATTATTTTTTAAAATTCATGTTATTTTTATATATTGTTAAGCTAGAAATATTCTGATTTAATTAAGACTTTGATGAATTCAAAAAAGAAGGTAAGTAAATTGAAATTTTAAGCTTTATAGGCTTTACCATTTTTCTTTGGGCAAGAAATGTAGACGCATCAGGCGCCATACAAACGACTGAATTGAAATGGGTTAATATTGCTGTTATAGGAATTACATATTTAATTTCTTTAATCATACAGCTAATATGGCTAATCATTAATTTAGTCTTTTCGAGAAAACAAAAAGTACAAGTACTGAATTAAGTAGACGGCTTGAAAGAACCTAAACAGTCCGTATTGAAATAAAAGATACCCATTTTATCTGGGGTGTCTTTTTGTTTTTATATAGATTTATTTGGATTTTAAAGGGATATTTAGAGCCAAAACAAGAGGGCTTTCTATCATTCAACATATATCGAACGAGATTTTTGGGGAATAGATTTTTATAAATTCAATTATGTTTCAAATCATTTTAAAAAGATTGTTATTTCTATATAGTATCAAGACAAGAAGAAACTCGTTTTCAACTCATTTCTAAAACACAAAAAAGAACCTAAAAATTTAGGTTCTTTTTTACATAAATCAAACTTTATCTTTGATTTAATTTAGCTTTTTTAGCATGTCTTGCTGCTTTCACATCTTCTGGTGTTTTTCTGTTTTCTTCAGCTTCTCTTTTTGTATTCTCATCACCACAAACTACATAATCCACTTTATTTTTTAAAGCTTCATAACCTTGACTAGCAACTAATTCTTTATCATTTTTAACACTATCATCACCAAAATAACTAGAATCCATACCAGCATTGTGATGGAAATCAGTGTTTGTAGCGCCAGGCAACATAGCCGTAACATTGATATTTCTTTCTTTTAATTCTTCTCTTAATCCTTCAGCAAACATAAATCCAAATGCCTTAGATGGACCATAAACCGTTTCATATGGTGTTGGTAACGTCGCAGAAAGAGAAGATACAATTAAAATATCTCCATAACCATTTTTATCCATATGACGAGCAACACGTTTAGCCATATGTACTGTTCCTTTAATGTTAATATCAATTAAGTTTAATTCTTTTTCTAAATCATTATCTAAAAAAGCATCTCCTAAACTAACACCAACATTTAAAACAGCCGTATCTAATTTTCTATTTTTAGATTCTACAAATTTCCAAAAACTTTCAACACCATCATATGTTCCAGCATCAGCTTGATAAGGATAAGCTTCAACACCCATTTTTTCAATTTCTTTTGCAGATTCATATATTCTTTCGCTAGATCCAGACATAGCAACATCATAACCATCTTTTGCAAATAATTTAGCTAATTCAAAACCTAAGCCAGATGATGAACCTGTTATCATAACTAATTTTCTATCAGACATTAATACCACTCCCTATTTAAATAATATTAATATACCCAAAAAGATAATTATATATTTGCTTTATTCCAATTGCTTTATTGACGTTGAGCCTCGGAACCCTTAACAATCTCAAAACTTGTCGAATGGTCGGCTTAATAGCTCACGCTATTCCGACATTCGTCTGCAAGTTTAGTTAAGGGTTCTTCTCAACATAAATAAATTTTCTCGGCATAAATGCGTCGTTTAATAATTGTGATAACGTTTAGTATTCCAATATACAAAAATCATGAAAAGTACCACATAAATGCCAAACCAAGAATCTAAATAATTTTGATTCATTTGTTTATAAATAAAAAACACCAAAAATATTGCCAAAATCATTTGTATACTAAACAAGATCCATTTCAAAACTCTCACTCCTTTTTAGACAAACTTTATCACAAGAACTATTTAAAATTTTAAATGCCTTTATTTTGAATTTTAAGGGGGCATTTTAAAGATTCAGGGGTAAATCATATAGTTTTATGCCTGAAAACTTATATAAGCTCTTAAAACGCAAATATGAGCCAAATAAATATATACTATTTCCAAAAGCAAAATTTGAGCAAATCCAGTGTCGATTTTTAAGACACTGCCCATTTACATGCAAATTTAAAAATTGGCATAAAAACTGGTCAACCATGCCGGTTGGACTCTATAGTTCCTGCAGGGGCAAAAAAGCATAAAAAAACGCTAGCTTTTAAGCTAACGTTTCAAATCTTTTAAGTAATAATTTTGTTTTTCAAAATTCCAAATTGCAGTAATTGAATGTGCTTTTTCTTCTTCGTCTGTTGTTTTATCTTCGTCACTTGTATTAATTAAATTGCCATCTTCGGCATCGTCTAAATTTAAAATTTTATGTTTTTGTTTAAGCAATCCACCATAACTCAACATACGTTTTCGGTCTAAACCTTTTTCCAAATCATTTACGATTTATTGATTTTTTTCGTCATCATCAGTTAAAAAATCAGATGACTTAACCGAGTATTTTGAAGTCTCTTTGATTGCTATAAGATTATCTAAATTATTGGTTAAAAATATTATGTTGTTTCATGTTTTGACGACGCATATTAAGTGCGTGTATTTCTTCAAGTTCAGCTTTAATCGATTGCATTAAATATCCTTGCATAGCTTCAACGGTTTCATTCTTTTGTAGCAGCATCGCTTTAAATCGTTTTAATACACTCACAAGTTCAAACTCAACATCTTCTAAACGGTAAAACGTATCATGCGCATTATTAAATGACTTTTTGCCTTTGAGTAACACACTTTTAATAATACGTATCTCTCTAATTTCAAATTTACTTAAATAATCTTGAAGTTGTTTTGGTAATTCTTCAAGGAGTTGGAACTTAAGCGCATCATTATTAAATTCAGTTTGTTGATGATTTGTATGATCCGAATTATCATGACTTATTAAATTGTTATATGTATCATTCATATCATACGTATCATTATTCTCAGTCTCTATATAATCAGTATTACTTAAGTCAGTATCATTAGACTGTGAATTTGGAAGTTCTTGACCACTTAAATTCATAGTTCTAGAACTTCCAAATTCATTGTTCTGGAACTGTGAATTTGGAAGTTCCTTGGTACGACTGCCTTCAACATCATAATTGGGTTTTAATAAATACAATCTATTGGGTTTATTAAGGCCAACACGTTCTTGAGTTAGTAAATTAAAACTTACTAACTCTTTTTTCAATTTTATGATTTTTTGTTCTGCATAACCTAAGTATTCGCACAAATGTTTATTACTGAAAATAAAGTAAATGTTATTATTTTTATCTACCCATTCATTTTGGATGGATAATTCAAAACGATCTTTTAATAACGCATACATAATTTTGGCTTCAGCTGACATTTTCTTAAAATATATATCTTCAAATAAATATTTAGGCAGTTGATAAAACCTTTCAGTTTTTACTTGTGATAAATTGTATTTCTCAAAATTGGGCATAATAAAAACCTCATTTCCACTTTTTTGGATTGAGGTAATAAAACAATTTTTACGTAAGTTATATGTTTTGTGCTTGCACTTAGATGATTAGATATATATAATACAAGTATCAAAAAAAAATATAAACAAACGAATGCGAATCGTTTTATTACCGAGAGTCGATGCTACGCCAATAGCGTCGACTCTTTTAATATTCATAAAGTAATATTAACACTTTTATGGTCGTATATAAAGCGTTTTAAGTGTAGTTAAAAGCACATTATAACCTCAAAATAGTAGAATTTATTAATTAGGCGCCTAATTAGTCACCAAAAATAACCTATAGGTAGCTAATTAGTCACTTAGGTAGTAAAATAGGTGGTAAATTTAGGCGGTAAAAGATGAATAAATATTTGCTATGTGGTAAAATTTAGGTACTAAATTAGGTACCTAAGGGTGGGTGTTATGAAAACTATTAAAATGGTTGCTGATGAATTGGATGTAACTAAACAAACTATTGTTAATAATGCTAAAAGCTTAAATATATCTTTTGAAAAAGAAAATGGAATTAATTATATTAATGATAATGATTGTTTGAAAATTATAGAAAAAATCACTAAGAAAGAAAGAACAACGCAAAATAAAGAATCAGTAAAAAAAGAAATGTTTGATGAAAATATTGCAGAAGTTGAAAAGCATATATATAATAATTCAAATAGTTCTGAGACATTAAAAACAAAAGCAAATGAATTAGAAAAGCAAATAGAAATCTTTGAAACTAGAGCTAAAAATGATGAAAAATATATTGAGAATTTAACTAAACAACTAGATCAACAAAATAGCAATGTTAATACATTAAATAAACTGTTGGAGAATCAACAAATATTAGCTTTAGAAAGCAATAAAAAGATTCAAAAACTAGAAAACCAATTAAAAGAAGAAAGACAGCTTAATTATTCTTTTGATACAGTGACTAATGATAGACAAAACGTTAAACCGCAAGAAGCAACTTTTACTGAAGAATCTCAAAATATCAACCAACAACAAAAGAAAAGTCAACCAGCAGAAACAGAAGTAAAACATAAGGATAGAACTGAAGAGAAAAAGGATGACAGTACAAATGAAGAAGTATTAGCGAAAGATGCTAAACCATCTGAAGAAATAGAGAGTGGGCCTGAGGATAAGGAAGCAGAACCACCTAAAAAGGGGTTTTGGAGTCGTTTGTTTGGTAGCTAATATAATTAATTAGGCACTAAAAGGTTATAACCTTTTAGTGCCTTTTATATAGTGAGAACTTCTGATAATCAGTAATTATGTTAATATTTTAGCTTCTTATTTTTAAGTGTATCTAGAAATTCATCTTCCCAATTACAAATTGAAAAGACTACTTTATCAAGCTTTAATCCTATTTTGGTCAACTTATAGTCTACTTAGAAGGTACTAGCGGGTAGACCGTCCTTTCAATGATTTTGTCTTGCTCTAATTCTCTGAGTTGTCTTATTAACATACGTTGATTGATATCAGGAAGTTTGTTTTGTAATTCACTTAATGGTATTTGATAACCTAGAATAAGTTTTATAGACAATTTCATAGTAAATTATTAATTGAGTATAGTGTTTTATTGAAATAAAAATAGATTATGGGCATAACGCTAGCTTATTATATTGAATATTTTCTAATAGTATAGAAGTATAAAATTGATTAATATACAATCCTCTCTTTTAAAAAGTTTCAAAAATCTTTCGGCTTTTAAAGACACAGTTTTTTATCGTTATACTAGATTGAAATTGAAATATTTTGAAAAAGTATTAATGATGTTTCGATAACAATAAAATAGTGAAGTATATAATTATGATAATTTAGGAGGTAAGAAAATGAATAATGTAAAAGATAAAGTAGTTGTGATAACAGGTGCATCTAGTGGTATTGGTGAGGAAACTGTGAATTTGTTATCTGAAAATGGTGCCAAGCTTGTTTTAGGTGCGAGACGTTTAGATAGATTAGAAAAAATACAACAAAAAGTAGGTCGTGATAGTGTAAGTATTAAAAAAACTGATGTAACAAAGGCCGATGAAGTAAATGCATTAATTGAAACAGCTTATAATGATTTTGGCCGTATAGATGTTTTAATTAATAACGCGGGTCTTATGCCTCAATCCTTTTTAGAAAAGAATAAGCAAGATGAATGGAATCAAATGATAGATGTGAATATTAAAGGTGTATTATACGGCATTGGTGCAGTATTACCTTATATGAGAAAACAAAAATCAGGCCATATTATTAATTTGGCTTCTGTGGCGGGACATGTTGTTTTCCCAGGTAGTGCTGTTTATTGTGGTACCAAATATGCAGTGAGAGCGATAACTGAGGGATTAAGACAAGAAGAAGCTATAGTGGGTTCAAATATTAGAACAACAATTCTATCTCCGGGGGCTGTCAGCACCGAATTAACAGATCATATTAGTGACAAAGATATGAAACAAGATATAGATGAATTATATAAAAATGCAATTAAACCAGATGCTATTGCTAGAGCTATTAATTACGCAATTAATGAGCCGGAAGAATCTTCTGTAAATGAATTTATCATTCGTCCTAGTAGCCAAAGTTTATAATTTAGAATTTCTTATTTAGTAACTAATTTTAATAAAAAAGGCATGGCAATTTATTAAAATTGTCATGCTTTTTTGTTAGACTAATTTCTGATAACGAGCGCTTATGTTAATATCTATGAATATTGTTTTTAATTGTATCTAGAAAATCATCTCCCCAACTAAAAATTGAAGAAACTACTT
>ERZ1023420.174-NODE-174-length-25650-cov-11.896660_pt1 | contig 25650 bp, 22 predicted proteins | sample MGYA00380512_ERZ1023420 | MGnify/ENA primary metagenome ERZ1023420 (study PRJEB33173, sample SAMEA4830390) | metagenome | study: EMG produced TPA metagenomics assembly of the PRJEB25223 data set... | reverse complement strand
AAGGTTGCTTAATCTCAATATTTGGACTCATCAGTCCGATTTGACGTAGAGCCGTTAAAAAATGATTCATCTTAATTTACAAATAAAAAAGATTATCACAACAAAATATAGAACACATACGTTTCATAAACGACTGTACTTTATTTTGGAATGATAATCTCAAATCAACTAAATCAATCTCTTATTTCCAAATTATTATTTTTTAAATCTATCTAGTAAACCTCTTTTTTTCAACATTATAAGTAAGAAATAACTAATAGCAGCTCCGATAAAACTTGAAATAATAAATGCTATCATTAAGGGTTTGACGAAGAAATCTTGCATACCTAAAACCCACGCCATTGGTATGCATAAAAGACTTCCTATAATGCCTGTACCAATTACTTCACCAACAGCAGCCATAAAGATATGTTTTCTATACATATAGAATACACTAGCCAATAGCACGCCAATCATACTTCCAGGAAATGCAAAAAAACTACCAGTACCAAATAAATTTCTTATGATTGATGAAATTAATGCTTGGGCTAAACCGTACCATGGCCCTACAAATACTGCACATAACACATTGATGAAATGTTGAACAGGTGCTGCTTTGACAGGACCTAAGGGTATGATAATAATACTGCTTAATACAACATTAGTGGCAATTAACAGTGCAGTAAGTGTCAATTTTCTATTGTTCATAGTGCTTATCCCTTTCTTCCATTAATCCTTATGTTCATCTTCATTATGTTCATTCAAACGATCTTCCATTGTGCTTATCATTAGTTGTAATAAATCATTTGCTTCATACTGAGCAGAACGAAATTCTTCCACTATTGGTAATTCATTAATTTCATGTTCTAGCGCTTCAATTTCATTTTCTGATTGTTGATAAGCATGTTGTTTCCCATAATTTTGAAAATTAACAGATTGCTTTTGTTGTTTTTTTAAGCGATTCATTTTACTTTCAATATTATGATTTTCATGAATTTGTTTCTCTATATTTTGATAAGATTTTATAAGATCTAAATTTTGAATTTTACTCGTGAGTTGATCGGCTTGTTTTAAAATATCATCTTTACTATACATTTAATTTGTCACCAATGGTGCATCGTTAAATTCTTTGAATGTACCATTTAATGAATATTGTTTTGTTTCATCAATTTCAACATTTACTAACTTACCGATTGCCTCACGTGGACCTTTAAAGTTAACTAACTTGTTCTTTTCGGTATAACCTGCTAAAACTGTATCATCTTTTTTACTTGAACCTTCACATAGAACAGTTACAGTTTTGCCTTCATATTGATTCATGGCTTTTTCTGAATAATGTCCTACTTTTTTATTTAAACGTTGTAATCGTTCTTTTTTAACGTCTTCAGGTACATTATCTTTCATTTTTGCGGCAGGTGTACCATCCCTTTGAGAGTATAAATACGTATAAGCGTGCTCAAATTGAACTTCGTCATATAGTGATAGTGTCTCTTCAAATTGTTCTTCAGTTTCGTTTGGATATCCAACAATGATATCAGTAGTTAAAGCTACATTAGGTATTGATTTTTTTATTCTATTAACTAGATCTAAATAACTTTCTCTTGTATATTTACGTCCCATAATTTTCAATACAGCATTATTTCCTGATTGCACGGGTAGATGGATATGAGGTACAATATTGCCACCTTTAGCTATTACTTCAATCATTCTATCTGTAAAATCCCATGGGTGACTAGTAGTAAAACGTACTCTTGGAATATCAATTTTGGAAATATCTTCTAATAAATCTCCTAATCCATACTCTAAATCCTTAATATCTTTACCATATGAGTTTACATTTTGACCAAGCAAAGTTATTTCTTTATAACCATCTCTCGCTAAACCGCGAACTTCTTCAATAATATCTTCTGGTCTACGACTGCGTTCTTTACCTCTAGTAAAGGGTACAATGCAATATGTACAGAATTTATCACAGCCATACATAATATTAACCCATGCTTTTGTACTACCTTCACGTACTTTAGGAAGGTTTTCAATAATGTCGCCTTCTTTAGACCAAACTTCGACAACCATTGCTTTAGATAGGTATGCTTCTTCTAAAATTTCAGGTAATTTGTGAATATTATGAGTTCCAAAAATCATATCCACATTTTGGTATGATTTAAGTATTTTATTTACTACTGACTCTTCTTGTGACATACATCCACATACACCAATTAATGCTTCTGGTCTATTCTTTTTTAAATGTTTTAAGTTACCAATTTCACTAAACACTTTATTTTCAGCGTTTTCACGAATCGCACATGTATTTATCAAAATAACGTCCGCTTCGTTGATATCTTCTGTGGCAGTATATCCTAAGGCTTGTAATATTCCTGCCATTACCTCAGTATCATGTGCATTCATTTGGCAGCCATATGTTTTTATTAAGAATGTGCGACCTTTGCCCATCCCTTCAAACTTGTCTTCTATATGAAAGTCACGATTATAATTTATATCTTGTTTTCCACGTTTACGTGCTTCTTTTAAACTAGGTGGTTGATAAATTTTTTCGAAATATTTACTATAATCTTTTTCTACTTTTCTATCGCGTTCATCAAGGATATTTATCGTACCAGCTTTTCTTTGTTCTTCGTTCACTTTAAAAAATTCCTTTCTATATGCCCTTATATCATTAGTTCATTATATTAAAATTAATAATAAAGTGCAAAAAGAGTTGAAATAGTTAATAAATTTGTCATTTAAAAAGTGGAATGGGGTGGGATAGAAATAATATTTTTACAATATTTATTTAGATATAATCTTAGCAAAGCAAGATTGACTAGCATTAAAAAAGCTTGTTATAGGTGTTTTTAGATCAGTCAACTACTGCCATTATAAAAAATATAGCCTAAGACACAGATTTATGTCTTAGGCTTATTTCATTTAACCTTTACTTACTCGTTATCATATTTTCCTGTTAACGTTTCAATTGTGATGCCAGCTGGTACATGGTAGAACTTAACTTGACTTATAATACTCGGACATTCTAATTCAACCATTCGTTCATGCAATTTTTGGATTAAAATTAAGCACTCGCTCATATCACCTTGAACTGTGGTCTCAAGCGGGCCAACTCTAAAATGCAATCCAGAATCATCAATAATTTTTATTGCCTCATCTACATAAGGTATAACGTCTTCATTGTTTGGCGTTTTCGGAACGATTTGAATACTCATTAATGTGTCTTGCATCAACAATCACCTCATTCAATATTATTACCTTAATTTTACCACGCCTTTATTTAACTTTCCTTAATTAATTGCCGAGTTAATTGCTTGGCCAAAATCATACATTTTATCATCCCAATTTGATTCATCCATTCTACTTTTACGATTAAACTTATTATTTTTAAATAAAGACTTTCTTAAACTAGATGTTAATTCTATTTGTACCCCAACTTCATTTTTGGTGCAATTAACTATATTATCATCTTGAACACCAGACATGTGACTCGGTGCTTCTTTAACTTCTACACCTATTTGATTTAATTCATTAGCAATACGCTCTTTTAATTGATTATCTTTACCACCGATATAAGCAACGTCTTCTTCACCAAGACATCCATGAATTGTCACAGCACGTTCACTAGATTTTACAAAGTTCATTGCGATATCATTATCATAGTTTATAGATGTCACATGCAATTCATTGTTTCCTTTTGTTCGAATACCGTTAAAGGCGAAATAATTAAATTGCCCTTCATTAGCAATGACCCTAGCAATTTCAGAAGTGGCTGGTTCAATTCCACCACCATGTATTGCCAAAATCGTTACGTCACTATCTCTATCTTCAGTAATTATCTCCCAATCCTCATTCTCAATTGTCTCATTTTGTAATTCTTTCATAGAATGATATTTATCCATTGTAAAAACCTCTCTTAAGTATAATGTTATTATTATTCTTTCCCATTTTATAAATTCTAATAAGTATTTAAATGATTTTTAACAATGATTACTTAAACTAAAATATTTTAATATTTTCTATACATCATTAAGCTATGGTGTTATTATTTTCCATAAAAAAATCTAAAGTTATAAAAAAACTCACTTCAAAACTTAAGGCGTTTTAAAGTGAGCTCATACAATTTCTATACAAATTGAGCAGTTAAGTTATTAAAATCTTCTTCTGTTATATGAATATCGCGTTTAGATAATGCACTTTCATTTAATTCTTCAATTTGAGACTCATATGATGGTGTTTCAGTATCTTGATATACAATACCTTTAACTAGTGATTCATGATCTAGAACAGTCTTCATTGCTAATTGTTTATCTGAAGTATCATAGCCTTCGATATCTTCTAAACTAGTTAAATGTTCTTTAAACCAATCATATGTATTTACTTTGTTGTATGTTACACATGGTGAAAAGACATTTACAAAAGAAAAACCATCATGGTTAATCGCATCCTCAATTAGTTTAGTTAATGCTTTAATATCACTAGAAAAGCCTTGTGCTACAAATGTAGCGCCTGATGATAAAGCTAATTCGAGTGGTGCAACATTCTTCTCGATATTACCTTTAGGGGTAGATTTAGTAACAAAACCTACTGCAGATGAAGGCGACGTTTGACCTTTAGTTAAGCCATAAATTTGATTATCCATAACAATATAAGTCATATTCATATTTCGTCTTAATGCGTGTATGGTATGACCCATACCAATAGCGTATCCATCGCCATCACCACCAGAAGCAATAACTGTTAAATCCTTGTTAGCCATTTTAACACCTTGCGCTAATGGTAAAGCACGTCCATGTATGCCATGTACACCGTATGAATTAATGTAACCAGATAGTCGTCCTGAACAACCTATACCAGTAATAATTGCTACTTCCTCTGGCTCTAACCCTACATTAGCTGCCGCCTTTTGAATAGCTGCTTGAACTGAGAAATCACCACAACCGGGGCACCAATTTGGCTTCACATTATTTCGAAAATCTTTAAATGTAGCCAATTATACCAACTCCTTACTTTCGCTTACTACTTTTTGTCCTTTAGATTCAATTTCATGAGGTAAGAAAGGTGTTCCATCATACTTAGTTTGATTTATTAATTTATTTTGAATAGTTGTATTCATTTTAAGGATATTTGAAAGTTGACCTTGATAATTATGTTCAACAACAATAACTCTAGATGCTTTATCGATAGCTGCTTGAATGACATCTTTCGGCATAGGATGTAGTTGTCGAATCTGCATTGTATTTACTTTTATACCTTGAGCATTTAGTCTTTCTGCGCCTTCTTGAATTGCACCTTTACTAGATATGAATCCTATAAATAGAATATCCGCTTCTTCATGATGCTCATCTAACTCAACAGGCTTTTCAATTAGTATATTTGATGTTTTACGCATTCTTTTTTCCATTTGTTGACGTCTATTTTCAGCCACTTCACTCGGTTTACCTTCTTCATTATGTTCAACGCCAGTTACATGGTGTATGCCACCTTTAACGCCTGGAATTGGTCTAGGTGATATTCCATTTCCTGTTAATGCATATCTTCTAAAGTATTGTTTATCGCCTTCTTCACGTTCAATATCAGATTGTAATAACTCGCCACGATGTATTTGAATTTTATTATAATCTAAGCGTTCGACTGTTTGTTTACCTAACGATAATTGTAAGTCACTCAATATAATTACTGGGCATTGATATTCTTCGGCTAAATTAAAAGCCTCAACAGTTAAATAGAATGCATCTTCAGCATCTGTAGGAGCAACTACTATTTTAGGTATATCTCCATGCGTACCATAAATCATTTGCATTAAATCTGATTGTTCTTGCTTGGTTGGTAAACCTGTAGATGGTCCACCACGTTGAGTATTAATAATGACTAAAGGTGTTTCAGTCATACCTGATAGGCCTATGGCTTCCATCATAAGTGATAAACCTGGACCAGCACTAGCAGTAAATGCTCTGACACCTGCATAATTAGCACCAATTGCCATATTGGCTGCAGCAATTTCATCTTCAGTTTGTACTACGGTACCGCCTACTTTTGGGACGTTTGCAATCATATATTCCATAATTTCAGATGCCGGTGTAATTGGATAAGCAGCCATGAAACGAGAACCAGCTGAAATCGCACCTAATCCAATAGCATCATTACCAATCATATATAAGTGTGGATTCTCTTCAGTCGTTTGTAGTTTGAAGTCTCCTTGTAAATCATTTAATTGTTCTTTCATCAATGTATAACCTTGATTTAGAGCTTCAATGTTCATTTCTACAACTTTTTCACCTTTTTTAGTAAACATATTAGTTATAAGGGTTTCAAATGTTGCAGTATCTAAATCCATGATTGCACATGTTGCTCCTATAGCAACCATGTTTTTCATTAATGCAGTACCTAATTCTTTAGCTGTGCTAGTAAAAGGTAATTCAATAAGTTGAGCACGACATTGTTCAGGTTTTGTCGGTTTAACTTTTGCATCAGCAATAATAATGCTATCTTCACGCATTTCATGATGATTCAATTCAATCGTTTCTTGATCAAAAGCCACTAGAATGTCTAAATCATCACTGATTGCATGTACAGGTGCAGTAGATACTCTAATTTTGTTATTAGTATGTCCACCTTTTATACGACTTGAGAAATGTCTATATCCATATAAATAATAACCTTTACGGTTCATTGCTGTGGCAAAGATTTCTCCAGTCGATTCGATACCTTCACCTTGTTGTCCGCCCACTTTCCATGATATTTGTGATTTCATATCATATGCCTCCTGTGGAATTAATTCATAATAAATCATAACAAAAATAACCACCGTCTTACTATGACAACAGTGGCAATTATTTAAATTCATACTAATGGACTATATTCATTCATCTATAAATTTCTTTTAAATTATTTATTAAATGGATGATCATCATTAATTAAAATTCTTTCAATTTGCTTTGTTTTTCCATCTTTATCTAAATCTATAATAACACCAGATAGAACACTTCTTCCATCATCCGGCACAACATGACGCTGTGGTAAGCTTGTGATAAATCTCTCTATTACTTCATCACGATTAATACCTAATATACCATCGTAATATCCTGTCATACCAACATCAGTAATATACCCTGTGCCATTCGGTAGTACACGTTCATCTGAAGTCTGAATGTGTGTATGCGTACCAACTACCGCACTTACTCTACCATCTAAATACCATCCCATTGCATTTTTTTCTGATGTCGTTTCTGCATGAAAATCAACAAATATAAAATTAGTCTCTTTTTTAGCCTCTTCAATAAGTTGATCAGCTTTTTTAAAAGGGTCGTCGATATCTTGCATAAATGAACGGCCTTGCAAATTAATAATTGCTAATTTAATATCATTAATTTGAATAAATCTCATGCCTACACCAGGTGCTTCACTTGGAAAATTAGCGGGTCTTACCATTCTGTTTGCATCATCAATAAAGTCATAAATTTCACGTTGGCCGTATGTATGATTACCCATCGTCATGAAATCTACGCCATCTCTTAATAATTGTTTATATAACTTTTCAGTTAGACCCTTACCGTGCGCTGCATTTTCAGCATTAACGATACTTACAGTAGGTCTATATGATTTTTTTATTTTAGGTAAATATTCAGCAATCGCATTTCTTCCAACTTTACCTACGATATCTCCAATAAATAATATCCTCATTGAATGTTCATCCTCTCATAAAAATAGTTTAATTCATATAGGTCTATAATAAAAGAGGATATTCATACTCTTTTTAAATTTGATATCTATTTTCTTTAGCATGTATACAACATATGTTAAGATAGGTTTATCAAAAGTAATAGGAGTTGTAAAATTTACATGTCAATTAATATTGATCCAGAGAAGTTTGCAGAATTAGTGGTAAAATCTAATCCATCTAAATCTGAAGATGCAGAAGATATCGCTAAAGAAAGTCTTGAATTATACATCAACGCTTATCGTTTAGCTGAAAGATATTCAAATATTGCTACTAATTGCTATGATACAGCAGAAATAATTTCTGAATTAAGAAAAACAGATTTACAACTTAAATAATTTATAAGACTATCAATTAAGGATAAGCATGAACATCAAATAGTTTAAGTTTACAATGAAAATTTATATTAAATGATTGAACTTTGAGTATGTCCTCAATCAGTTTGTACTTTTTGGTTCTAGTCATTTATTTGGAGTGAGACTATGAATTCGTAATGAATTCAATCTCACTCTTTTTTAATGACAACATTTCACCTACTTTATTAAATTCAATTAATAATTGAATTTTAACTGAAAAGAAAAAACAGACCCAAAATTTGGATCTGTTAAAAACTATTTCGCATACTCTACTGCTCTTGTCTCTCTTACAACTGTCACTTTGATGTGACCAGGATATTGTAATTCATCTTCTATTTGCGTTTTAATGTCTTTAGCCAGTCTGTATGACTTCAAGTCATCTATTTCATCAGGGGAAACAATAACTCTAATTTCTCGACCTGCTTGAATAGCGAATGCTTTTTCTACACCATCATAACCTTCAGAAAGTGTTTCTAAGCGTTCTAATCTACGTATATAGTTTTCAAGCGTTTCTTTACGAGCACCTGGTCTAGCCGCAGATAATGCGTCAGCAGCTGCTACCAGAATTGAAATAATAGAAGTTGGTTCAACATCACCATGATGAGAGTGAATAGCATTAATTACAGTTTCATTTTCTGCATATTTTTTAGCTAATTCAACACCTATTTCTACGTGGCTACCTTCAACCTCATGATCTATCGCTTTACCAACATCGTGAAGTAATCCAGCACGTTTGGCCAAGCTAACATCTTCTCCTAGTTCAGCAGCTAGCATTCCAGATAAATGCGCCACTTCAATAGAATGTTTCAAGACGTTTTGACCATAACTAGTTCTATAATTTAGACGACCTAAGACTTTAACTAAGTCTGGGTGCATATTATGAACATTGATTTCGAATGTTGCTTGTTCACCAGCATCTCTAATAATGTCATCTACTTCTTTTCTAGCTTTATCTACCATTTCTTCAATTCTGCCTGGATGGATGCGTCCATCTGAGACTAAATTAACTAATGCTGTACGCGCGATTTCACGTCTAATTGGATCAAAACCAGATAAAATAACCGCTTCTGGTGTATCATCAATGATTAAATCAATACCTGTTAATGTTTCTAAAGTTCTAATATTTCTACCTTCTCTACCAATGATACGACCTTTCATCTCATCATTTGGTAAATTAACTACTGAAACTGTTGATTCAGTTGTATGGTCAGCAGCTAATCTTTGAACGGTAGTAGCTAATAATTCATTTGCTTTTTTATCAACTTTTTCTTTAGCTTCTTTCTCTTTTTCTTTAACAAGTACTGCAATATCTTGTGACAGTTCTTCTTCAACCCTTTGAAGTTGTTCATTTACAGCTTCTTCTTGAGTGAGACCGGAGATGCGTTCTAGTTCTTGTTCATGCTTCATTATTAATGTCTGAACACTACTCTCTTTTGCATCTACTTGTTGTTGTCTTTCTTCAAGTTTAGATTCTTTTTGTTCTAAAATCTCATCTTTTTTATCGAGAAGATCAGATTTTCGATCTAAATTTTCCTCTTTTTGAAGAAGTCGGGCTTCTTGTCTTTGAAGCTCACCACGTCTTTCACGTAGTTCTGATTCAGTTTGTTCTCTTATGATTTGGTTTTCTTCTTTTGCCTCTAATAATTTTTCCTTTTTGATATTATCAGCTTCTTTTTGACCTTGCTTGATAATATCATCAGCAGTTTGTCTAGCTTGTAATTGCTTTTGATGCAATAAATTTCGGGCTACAAAATACCCCACAACAACCCCTAGAATAATCCCCAGCAAAATGAGTAGGAGGTTTAATAAATTCACATAAACACCTCCTTTTTCTAGGTATTTGCTTTGTATATCAAAATCTCTTTATGATTTTTATAAATGTATAATAATTATACATATTAATTGTACGTTTATTAACTTGTTAGTGTCAAGATATGAAATTGCACTGTATTTCGAATTTACATATATTACTTACTATATGTAAGTTTATATAAAAACAAAAATCCTACTACAATGTTAAGTGATAAAAAATGCCTCCTAGTATTTCATTTATTCAATGCTTAATACTAGGGTATCTTATCAAATGTAGCAGGCTTATTTCATATAATAAAAGTGAATTTTAGTGAACTGACGTATTTTACTAAAACTTTATTGCTATATAGTTAGCGAAATATTCACTTCAATAATTAAAATTGTAAATACTATTCTTCATCGAATAAGGTTTGCGGTGCATCTTCTTTTTCATCAACATCTCCATCGAAAATACCAAGTTTTTCTCGTAACTTACGATCGATTTCTTCTTTAACTTGAGGATTTTCTTTAAGGTATATTTTTACATTTTCTTTACCTTGACCCATTCGATCACCATTATATGAGTACCATGCACCTGATTTATCTACGATGTCATTTTCAACACCAAGATCAATCAATTCACCTTCTTTAGAGATACCTTGACCATACATAATATCTACTTCAGCGACTCTAAAAGGTGGTGCAACTTTGTTTTTGACAACTTTAATTTTAGTTCTGTTACCAACAATTTCTTGGCCTTGTTTTAACTGCTCAGCACGACGAACTTCTAAACGAACAGAACTATAGAATTTTAATGCACGTCCACCAGGTGTAGTTTCTGGGTTACCAAACATTACACCAACTTTTTCACGAATTTGATTAATGAAAATGGCTGTTGTATTTGATTTTGAAATTGCACCAGATAATTTACGTAACGCCTGTGACATTAAACGAGCTTGAAGTCCTACATGCGTATCGCCCATTTCACCTTCAATTTCTGCTTTAGGTGTTAATGCGGCAACAGAGTCAACTACTACAATATCAACCGCACCACTTCGAACGAAAGCTTCAGCAATCTCTAAACCTTGTTCACCATGGTCTGGTTGTGATAGATATAAATTATCAATATCTACACCTAATGCTTCTGCATATACCGGATCAAGCGCGTGTTCAGCGTCGATAAATGCAGCAACGCCACCGTTCTTTTGTACCTCTGCAATAGCATGTAAAGCTACTGTTGTTTTACCAGAACTTTCAGGTCCATAAATCTCTATAATTCTACCTTTAGGATAGCCACCTACACCTAATGCGTTATCTAATGTAACTGAACCACTTGAAACACTTGAAACACGGCGTCCTTTATTATCGCCTAGTTTCATAACGGCACCTTTACCGAATGATTTTTCCATATTTTTTATAACTGTATCTAAAGCTTTTTGACGATCATTATCCAAAGCGAAACCTCCTATTAACGAGTTAATCATCGTATTAATATCTTAATTAATACTATACATTTAATTGAATCTAATTACAAGTATTTTGCGAATATTTGTTCGCTTTTAACGATAAAAGACAAGACAAAATCGAACAAACGTACTAAATAAGTGCTCTAGTTTTCAAAAATATTAACTATTTAAACCAATTTATTAAATTTATCATGGCATAATTTTGACTTCTGCTTTTTAAAATATTTCGTTTTAGAGGCATTTTAAATGTCTCATATTTAAACACACTGTCATCATAGTACCCAAGATAAACTTGTTCTTGATTGTGTAATAACGCTATACCCCAATCAGTTTTATATAAATCTTTTACATATTGAGATACATATTTTAATTTATCTAGAATATCATCAAAATCAGAAACAAAGACTGATGAATCAGGTAGTTGTCCTTTCAATAAATGATTTAAATCTTGGTTTTTCAAACGTGTATATAGTGCACCATTTGTCACACCATCATATATACTGAAACTTTTATTTATAATATTCATCAAAGCTTGTTCTATAACGATATCATCCGAACCGTAATAATAGTCACCTATTCTTGCAAGAATCTTCTCTTTAGTAGGTTCAATTAACTTTTTGCATTCATTTTCTGTATTGGCATTAGCAGTTAATCTAATATAAACTTCATGCGTACCAGCTAATGGAGCAATAGTTGGATTTTCTTGACTATCAATTAAATCCATTAACTCTGTTTCAACTTGAGATTCTCCAATTCCAGCGAATCTTAATTGTTCTGAGTGTATAACTCTATCTTCATCCATTAAATAAGGTAATAACTCATTCTTTGCCATTGGTTGCATTTCACTTGGTGGGCCAGGTAACAAAATGACTTTCTTATCTTCATATTCCACCAACATACCAGGTGCCATCCCATAATTGTTTTGAAATACTTTTGCACCTTCAATAACCAAAGCTTGTTGCTTATTATTGGGCGTCATTTCTTGTCCTTGTTCTTTAAAATAATTCTCAATATATTCTAATGCATTCGTATCTGTCACAAGATTTTTACCAAGCACCTTCGCAACAGTATGCTTTGTTAAGTCATCTTTTGTAGGTCCTAATCCCCCAGTAAACACGAGTGTATCAAAACGTTTTAACCCCTCTTTGATAACATACTCTAATCTTTGAGGATTATCGCCAATCACAGTATGTTCGACTACGCTTTTACCAATACTATTAAATAATCTTGATAAATATTGTCCATTCGTATTAGCAATTTGTCCTAATAATAACTCAGATCCAACAGCTATTATTGAAATATTCATGTCCATTTATCCCCCTAACGATAATTCTTGCACAACATCTATCATTATAATGCAAAGTATGACATTTATTCTAAAAATTGAACTAAAAAACCAAGAATAAATAGGAATAGAATTATCTTTCTATCACTATCATTCTTGGTTGTATTTCACTAATTTAATGTTTGAAAACATCTCTACCTTTATAAAAGTATTCAATACCAGATAAAATCGTGAATAAAACACCAATATAAAGTAATACTTGTCCAATTTGAATGCCTATCCATGTTGCTAACAAATCACCTAATAAAATCCAAATAATTGCAACCATAGTTACAGCAGTTTTAATTTTACCTAATTGACCAGCAGCACTAACAAACCCTTGTTCAATCTGTAATAGACGTAATCCTGTAACAGCAAATTCACGTGCAATTATAATGATTGCTACTACTGAATTTGTAAGTCCTAATTGAACCATAACAATTAATGCACTGGAAACTAATAATTTGTCAGCTAGGGGATCTAAGAATTTACCCATATTAGTTACAAGTTGCCATTTTCTAGCTAAGTACCCATCTAGGAAATCACTTAAAGAAGCTACAATGAAAATGATAGCAGCAATAAGTTGTTCAATACGGATTTCAAATCCACCTAAAATAGATACATTGCCAAATCCAAAGTTTACTAGAGCAAATAATATGAAAAGCGGAATTAATATTACTCTGAAAACCGTAATTTGATTTGGAATATTCATGTTAAAGCCTCATTTCTAAATTTATCTCTCATTTTATAATAGTAACACAGCTAAGACCCATAAGATAAAAGTTATTATAATAATGCCACCAATAATTATCATTAATTGTAAATGTTCTTTACTCTTAGTACGATATGTAGGCGCGTCATCATTATGATATCTATATAAAAGTTCATTCAATTGATGTTGACTATCTGGTATTTCCTCTTGATGCGCTTGAATCAGTTGTTGTGAATCAATATTTACCACACTCGCATAACGTCGAATAAAACCCTCTGCGTAATCAACTTTAGCTAATTTATCAAACTGATTTTGTTCGATTAATTTCAACGTATCACGTTTAATTTGAGTGCGCTCTTCTAATTCTGCTAACGTCATTCCTAGCCTTTCACGTCTACCTTTTAATGTTTCACCAATTGTCTTCACTTTTAAAAGCCTCCACAACCACTATTCAAAAAATCCAAATCCTCCGCCAAACATGTCTTCTCCAAAGTCTAGCGAGTTTTTACTTTTAACTGTTTGTTGTTTCATTTGATCATATTCAATTTCTTGATTTTCATTTTCTCTTAATTCAATAATATAATCAAAATCATCCATGCTATAATTACCCGATTCCACAAATAAATCTGGATGTTCAACCACTTTGATTGATGGTAAGGTCATTACTTCACGCACTAATTCTTGATGCTTAGGGTTTGATTCTCTAGCAGTGACAGCGCCATCAATAATATAAACATGGTTAGAATCATATTCTCCTTTAATAAGAGAGCTTCGTACAGTTTGCTTAATCAATGTAGAACTAATAAATAGCCATCGCTTATGCGCACATACACTTCCTGCTACGATTGATTCCGTTTTTCCGACACGTGGCATACCTCTGATACCAATTAATTTATGACCTTCCTCTTTAAAAAGTTCTGCCAAAAAATCTACCAATAAACCTAAATCTTCACGTTCAAAACGAAAAGTTTTTTTATCATCGGCGTCTTGTTCAATATAACGTCCATGTCTAACAGCCAATCTATCACGTAATTCAGGTACTCTTAATTTAGTAATTTCTATCTCACTAAGCTCATTGATTATATGTTCAAAGCGATTAACTTTCTCAAGACTGTCCGTTTTAATTAATAACCCTCGTCGACCTTGATCAACCCCGTTAATCGTAATGATACTTATACCTAACATACCAAGTAAACTCGAAATATCACCCAGTAAACCTGCTCGGTTAACTGTGATTTCATATTCAAGATACCATTCTTTCTTTTCGGCTACTGTCATCAATATCCGCCCCTTGTTTTAAATGGTAACCTACCATCGGAATATTAAAATTAGTAATCATATTATAGCATTTAGAACTTGGTTCAAAAATCTTTTTTTAATGTGTAAGGGAAATTTACTATAGCTAATAGAATAGTGACGTTAAATGCTATCACATCCTCAATTGTCACAACTTAAATGTACCAAGCGCCGTTTACTTTTTGAACAGTTCCAGTAATACTTTTCGCCAAAGGATTCCATAGATAAGCACACGTATGCGCAATTTCACAAGGATTGATCATTCTTTGCTGAGGTAATTCTTCTAATATAGCTTTCAATTCATCTGAATTAAAAACTTGTGACATATTTCCACTTACAAAACCAGGCGTGATAGCATTAACAGTGACATTAGTCATCGCTAATTCTTGACTTAACGCTTTGACGAAACCGATTTGTGCACTTTTCATTGCCGAGTAAATTGTTTCCATACTCGCACCTGTTTCACCCCAAATGGATGAAATAACAATAATTCGACCAAACTCACTTTGACGTATTAAGTCTATAAAATAACGACAACATCTAATTAACTGCTTAACATGAATGTTATAACTAAGATCAATATCTATATCTGACATATCTTGCAATAAGCCATACAAAGCTGTACCACTACTGTATATCAAACAATCTAAATATTTGATATGAGCAAAGGTAGTTTCCAAATCAATATTTTGCGTCAAATCAGCTTGTATAAATTCGACTGCTTCCCCTTTGTACTTATCTTGTAATGCTTTTAAATCTGATTGAAAATATTGAATAATTACTTCATTACCTTCTTCTAATAAACGCTCTACAATTGCTGTTCCAATAGTGCCTGACCCACCAAGTACTAACGCTCTCATTAAGCTTTAGGCTCCAATCGACTATCAACCATATTATTGATATTTAAAAATTTAGTGGCAGTTTCGTTAATACTATCTAATGTTATATTATCTATAATATCTAACATATCGAATACACTGACGCCCTCAAAGTATAATTTAGAATATTGGTTTGCAATATATTCAGGTGAATTCAAACTTGAAATAAATTCCCCAATAAATTGTTTTTTCAACAATTCAAATGCTTCTTGATCATCAAGATTACCACAATACTTGTTTAGCTCACTTAACAACACTTCTTTTAACTTATCTGGATATTGCGTTGCACTTGTAATAATTGAAAAACAATATGTAGGTTCGAGTACAAATTGATATCCAAAAGTTTCGTCTATCAAATCTTCATTTAATAAAGTCTGATAAAATTCAGTTTCCTCACCAAATATTAATTCGAAAAATAGTGTCATTTCTAAATCATGTTGTACATATTCATGTGGTGACGCTTCAGTTGGTTCATTTTTAAAACCTAACATTAATCTAGGAGATTGTAATTTCATTTCTTCTGAAACAAAAGGTGTTATAACATTTGTTGGTTCATCAACAGTTGCTCGTTCAATGCTAGGCTGATTCGTCTTATCCCTTTTATTTTCATGAGTTTCAACTATGTCACGTATGTTTTCAGGATTGACATCTCCGACGACAAATAACACCATATTTGATGGATGATAAAATGTTTCATAACATAAATATAAATCATCTTTAGTAATGTTATAAATGCTTTCAACGCTTCCTGCTATATCAACTTTAATAGGGTGCTTTTGATACATAGCACGTAAAGTATTAAACATAATTTTATAACCAGGTTGCTCCTGATACATCTTTATTTCTTCAGCAATAATACCTTTTTCTTTATCTACCGTTTCCTTAGAAAAGAAAGGCGTTTCAACCATTTCTAGTAATCTTAAAATATTCCTTTCAACATTATCTGTTGCACTGAACAGATAGCTAGTGCGATCAAAACTAGTAAATGCGTTTACTTGAGCATTGTCATTGGCAAATGCAGTGAATAAATCTTCAGTATCATCTTTCTCAAATAACTTATGCTCTAAAAAGTGAGCGACACCGTCTGGTACGGTCACAAAATCATTTTGATTATGAGGTTTGAAAGTATTATCAAGAGAGCCAAATTGAGTAGTATACGTTACAAATGTCTTTTGGAATCCATTTTTGGGGATAACAAATAAACGTAAACCATTAGTTAATTCATGTTCAAAAACACGTTCATCAATCAGTTCATAGTATGTTTCCCTCATTAAGAATGATCCCCCTTTGTAAGTACATATATGGTATCTAGTTCTGCTTTATTAGCCATTGATATCACATCATCCTTTGTTACTTTTTGAATGTGATCTATGTAGTTTTCATCTGTTTGTTTATAATCTAACAGTAGTTGATTTTGCATGACCTCAATGATACTTTTAGGTCGATCGGTTATTTCGTGCCTATGAGAAATGATAATTTTTTTAGCAAGTTCTAATTTATCTATATCAAATTCACCGCGTTTAAACTTATCAAACTCCTCTAAAATTGTATCTTTAGCAAGTTCATATTTATCTGCTGAAACACCGCTTAATACAAAAAGATAACCGTTTTTACCATCTAATTGAGAGTGTATTGAATATGCTAGACTTTGTTTTTCACGCACTTCATTAAATAATACAGATGATGGATCGCCACCGAACATCGTGTTTAATACAACCAATGCATAATAATCATTTGCCCCGAATCGTGTTGGAAAACGATAACCCATATTTAATTTAGCTTGATCAACTTCATCTTCTTCAACTATATATTGTGTTTCTGAACTTGAATCTTTTAAATTAAGTTGATTAGTTTTCGCTATTGTAAATGGATTAATCGTAAATTTAGATTGAATTAATTGTTTAACTTCTTGTTTATTTACGTTACCTACTACATAAATGGAACATAGGTCATTACTAATCATGTTTTGATATGTATTATATAAATTTTCAGGTGTGATTGTACTAATTTTTTCAATCTGACCTGTCGCTAAATGACGATAAGGTTCATCTTTAAACATATATTTTAATAAATTCAAGAAAGAATATTGTGCTTTATTATCAATTACAGCTTCAATTTTCTTTGATAATAATGATTTTTCTTGATTTACAAACGTTGTGTTAAAGGCATTATTCTCTATAAGTGGATTCATTATCACTTCATATAGTACATTTAATCCTTTTTCAAATAAGGGGGGTGAATCTTTTAAATAGCGTTCGTTAACTATTTCTAACGAGATAGTGATAACGTGTTTATCTTTAAATTTTGAGACAAAACTATGTATGTATGCACCATATAGTTCAGATAGATGTTTACTAAATGCTTTATCCGTGGACCATTTTTTTGTAGCACGTATTAACAACTTGCTTAACAATGATCGTGCTGTAATAGTTTCATATTCTAAAGGTGCCATAAATTTAAAGGTAATCAAAGTTGTCTTAAATTTATCTGTAGGTAACACATCAATATGTATTTGATGCTCATTATTAGTTTGTTGTTCTAACATTCATCCACACTCCTTAATATTGTTTCTATATTTTTGTACGCGTCAATTTAAATTTAACTAGACTGCTTTTCACATAATTTAATGAGTATAAAATAGGTTTACCCATTTCGTCATAATGTACAACCTTTAATAGCATTAAACCTTCATGTGGAGATGCGTTTAGAATATCAGAAATATGTGGTTCATAACTAATGGCTTCAACCTCTGTTTCAGCTGAAGCGACTTTATGTCCCGTATTAGTCTCTATTGCATTTAACATAGAACCATCGCTCACTTGATAGTCTGCACATGTTAGATAATCTTCTGCGATTTTATCTAAACAATAAATTACTGGTTGGTGGTTGGCAGTACGCAGTCGTTCAATGATTGTAATAGGTTGTTTATCATTGATACCTAACATTTGTGCATCCAGTACGGAGGCAGGTTGTTGCTCTAAACTTAAATATTCCGTGCCTGAGTGGTAGCCAGCTTCTTTAATCATATCGTTGATGCTAAATAATTTATTCAATGGATAGAAGAAGAGGTGCAATGTTTTTACGCTTGGTCCTTCTTCAAAGTTATCTGTCAAGACTTGTTCAGTTATGAGTTCACCAATCGCTTCATAGACATCATCAGTTTTTACATTTAATTCTCTAGCAATAGATAAATTGCTAGGTAGTTTATCACCAGGTTTTAAAGATTGTTCTTTAATCTGCTTAAGAATATATTCTTTCACTTTAAAAGCTGAGTTTAACTCTGTCATCATTTACACCTCTTCATCATCTAAATTTACTAATACTTGTCTAGGTTTACTACCCTTTTGTGGTCCGATAACTTGGTTACGTTCCAAATCGTCCATTAATCTAGAAGCACGATTATATCCAATCCTAAATTGTCGTTGCAATAGTGAAGTACTAGCTTTCTGTTGTTCAATTACAAATATATATGCATCTTCATATAAAGCGTCTTCACTCTTCATTTCTGATTTATCTACTGGCGCATCTGGTTCCATTTCTTTCACATAATTTGCTTTTTGTTGTTCAACAACATAGTTAACTACATCTTGCACTTCTTGATCACTTAAGAAAGCACCTTGTACACGCGTTTGAGCTGATTCACCATTTCCTACATATAACATATCACCTTTACCAAGTAATTTTTCAGCTCCACCAGAGCCTATAATTGTTCTAGAGTCAGTTTGAGAACTTACTGCGAACGCAATACGTGATGGTATATTATTTTTGATTATACCAGTGATTACATCTACAGATGGTCTTTGAGTAGCAACAATTAAATGAATGCCTGCTGCTCTAGCCATTTGAGTGATACGTTGAATTGCGTTCTCTACTTCTTTGCCTGCAACCATCATTAAATCAGCTAACTCATCTACAATGACTACTATATAAGGTAATTCTGCTTGTTTTTCATCAAGTTCTTCATTCTGACGGCGTATAAATTTATTATACCCTTCAATATTACGTGTAGATGAATGCTGGAATAAATCATATCGTCGTTCCATTTCAGCAACTACCTTCTCTAATGCTTGAGAAGCTTTGTGTGGATTTGTAACTACCGGTATTAATAAATGTGGCACCCCATTATAAACATTTAATTCCACCATTTTAGGATCAATTAACATAAGTTTAACTTCATGAGGTTTTGCATTTAAAAGAATACTAGTAATAATGCCATTGATACATACTGACTTACCACTACCAGTTGATCCTGCAACTAATAGGTGGGGCATTTCATTTAATTGAATTGTCATTGGTTCACCAGAAATATCTCTACCAAGTCCAACTTCCAGCTTATTACTCGCTGGGAATTTAGATTCAAGAACTTCTTTAAGCGTAACTAAAGAAATCTTATCATTGGGTACCTCTATACCAACAGCTGATCGACCTGGAATTGGTGCTTCAATTCGTACATCTTTCGCTGCCAAAGCGAGTGCAATATCATTATGCAAATTAACAATTTTACTAACCTTAACTCCTTGGGCTGGTTGGATTTCATATTGTGTAACAGCTGGACCAATTTTAATTTGCTTAACTTTTGCATTTACACCAAAATTTTTCATTGTTGATTCGAGTATCTGGCCTTTACGTTGAACTTCAGACTTAGATGTAGATTGTTGCTTAGCTGGCTGATTAAGTAATGATAATGGAGGAATGTGATATGCCATATTTGACTCTTCACCAGCTTCGGAAATTGTTCCTTTCATTTGATGATTATCATTTGAATTCGACTCTGGTAAATTTTCATCCTCTAGATTTGTTTCATCGTTACTACTATTCTCTTTATCAATATCTTCACTATTTAAACCAAAACGTCTTTTCTTACGTTTATTAGTAGTTGTTTGTTTACTTTCTTGCGATTCACTATGTCCATATATAGGAATATCTTCTGGTTCAGTACTAACTTCAGGGAAATCACTAACATCTTTGATTTGTTCTGACTTAAGTTGTTCTTGTTCTAATTTATGTTGTCGTAGACGTTCACGCTCTTCTTCTTTTTCACGTTGACGTTCTTCTTTTTTAAGTTTGTTTTGTTCTCTTTTTACTTTGAAATTAGATGATGCACTTTGACTTGAGTTTCTCATTTTATCAATTGATGCTTTAACAACATCTCTATGTCTAAGTTTAAGCAATAAAATAATACTAGAACTTAATAAAATTAATGTAAGAATGATGACACCGGCAATTGAAATGAGTGGAATAAATATTTTAAGTAAATAAAATCCTATTAATCCCCCACCAAAATTCGGAAAATGACTATGTTCATAAGCCTTATAGACATAGGATAAAACAGGTTCTCTTTCAGATACTGCACCTTTTTGAAAATGATAAATAATTTGTGTTGTAATTAATAAGACAAATTGTAATGATATTAACCCAAAAGTCCGTCTTGTTTTAGGAAATTTCTTCTGCATTGCAATATAGACTGTAATCAAACTTAGTAATATGTATGTTAAATAGCGACTCATTCCAAACAAATAATTGAAAAAGCTATCAATCATTCGACCAACAATTCCTAATTGGAACATTCCCAGAACCGACAAAATGACTATAATGATTGCAACGATATAGCGAATTGAGCTATCTTTTTTCTGTTGCTTTTTCTTAGTCGATTTACGAGCTGTTGCACCCTTTTTACGAGTTGTTGTTTTTTTCTTAGTTTGTGGCAAAATAGTACACCTTCTTTATTTCTCACTTAGTATTTCTTTTTATACAAATATTTATAGTATTCCGATATGTATTAATAGTATTTTTAAAAGTATGAAAGAGGTTGGAACAATACCAACCACATTTAGACTTATCGTCATAAACTAAAGTGAATAATTTAAGTAATGAGTTTACATAACCTTTTAAATTATTACACAACTGTGATGTTGTCCCGACCTCTTTTGGATTGTATATATCTTAAATTTCTGAAATAACTGGAATAATCATTGGACGACGTTTTGTACTTTCAAATAGTAATTTACTGATTTGATCTCGCATATTCTGTTTGATGTCAGACCACTCAATACGTTTCTCTTGAAGACCTGCTTCAACAATTTCACGAACCTTATCTTCTGCTTCCTTCATTAGTTCTTCACTTTCACGGACGTATACAAAGCCACGTGATTGAATTTCAGGACCAGCAGCAATTCGTCTATTTTTCGGATCCAATGTAACAACTGCAATAAAAATACCATCTTCTGCAAGTAAATGACGATCTCTCAATACGATATTACCGACATCTCCTACACCAATACCATCGATAAGAATATTGCCAGAATTAACTTTCTCGTTTAATACCATATCTTTACCGTCGTAATGAATAACGTCTCCCTTTTCGACTAAGAAAATTTTCTCCGGCGCCACACCAGATTCGTTAGCCAATTTAGCATGCGCAATTTGCATTTTAAATTCACCTTGAACAGGGATAAAGTATTCAGGTTTCATAATATTAATCATCATTTTTAATTCTTCCATGCAACCATGACTAGATGCATGAATCTTTTTATTGTTAGGAATAATATATGCACCTGCGCGCACTAATTCATTCAGTGTATCAGCAATGATAACTTCCATATTAGCTGATGCTGTAATTGCTAAATATACTGAATCGCCTTCTTCAATATTCATTATTTTGTGTTTCTGTTGGGCCATTTGGCTCAATGCTTCGATAGGTTCGCCTTCCATACCAGTGGCAATAATTACGACTTCATTTTTAGGATAATTTCCAACTTCGTTAATAGGGATTAACAAGTCTTTAGGAATGTCAAAATATCCCATTTTACGTGCAATATTAAACGAACTTTCAAGTGAACGACCTAAAAATGAAACTTTACGATTTAATTTGCTTGCAGTGTTCAATACTTGTTGAATTCTAATAAAGTTTGAAGCATAGCATGACACAATTAAGCGTCCTTGTACTTTCGCAAAAGCATCATAAATGTGCGATTCTATAACATTCTCAGGTGTATTATATCCAGGTTTCTCAGCTTCTGTTGAGTCACTGATTAATGCGAAGACACCATCTTCAGCTATTTCAGCCATACGTTTGATATCTGGTGTGTAATGTCCTTGTAAACTTTGATCAAATTTAAATTCACCTGTATAAACGATTGAACCGTATGAAGTATGAATGCAAATTCCTAAACTATCAGGAATGCTGTGTGTAGTGTTAAAGAACGTAATATTAACATTTTTAAATCTCATTACTGAATCATGATTTACAGTATAATAACGTACTTTCTTTTTAACATTACGTGACTTCATATTTTCTTTAACAAGTGCTAACGTTAATTTAGAGCCATATACTGGTGCATCAATTTGTTCTAAAATGTAGCTAACTGCACCAATAGCGTGTTCATGACCATGGCTTAGAAAGATACCTTTTAGTTTTTCTTTATTTTCAATGACATATTGAATATCAGGAATTACAATATCTACACCTAACATTTCATCTTCTGGGAACATTAACCCCGCATCTAACATAAACATTTCATCGTCTACTTCAACGATATACATATTTTTTGCGATTTCGCCGACACCACCAAGTGGAATGATGCGAATATCGTCATTCTTTTTTTTCACTAAACTCAAAATGTTACCTCCTATTATAAAATCCCCGTCCATATAAACTCATAATTTATTATAGTTTAATTTATGTTGGATGTACACTATTAAAGTATTTCTTGAGGCATTATAGTAACAATCGAATTTAGTATTAGATATTATATAATTCTTAATTTTAATGATTCCTATAAACTAATAAAAGACTAGGAAGATAATCTCCTAGTCTTAAAATATTATTTATTTTCATCTAATGCTTTATGAGAAGCATTTACGCGACCTTGTTTGTCAATTTCAGTTATTTTCACTTCAATTGAATCGCCTATACTTAATACATCCTCTACTTTATTAATACGTTCTTTTGAAATTTGAGAGATGTGTAATAAAGCATCTTTACCGGCAAACAATTCTACAAAAGCACCATATTTTTCAATACGTTTAACTTTTGCATTGTAAACTTGGCCTACTTCCGCTTCACGTGTGATATCTTCAATAATTTCACGAGCACGGTTAATCATGTCTTGATCAATTGCACCTATGAAGATTGTACCATCTTGTTCAATATCTAATTTAACACCAGTTTCATCTATGATTTCATTAATTTTCTTACCACCTGGTCCAATTACGTCTCTAATTTTATCAGGTTTAATATGCATTATTTCCACTTTAGGAGCATAAGCACTTAATTCTTTACGTGGTTGATCAATTGTTTGTAACATGTGATCCATTATCGCTAATCGACCTTGTCGTGCTTGTTCTAGAGCTTCTTCAATGACTTCACGTGTTAAACCATCAATTTTAATGTCCATTTGTATCGCAGTGATACCTTCTTTTGTACCTGCAACTTTAAAATCCATATCCCCTAAAGCATCTTCCATACCTTGGATATCCGTAAGAATCGTATAACTATCTTCACGTGTAACTAGCCCCATTGCTATACCTGCAACAGGCGCTTTAATTGGCACACCAGCATCCATTAAAGCTAAAGTTGAACCACAAATTGATGCTTGTGAAGATGAACCGTTAGATTCTAATACTTCACTTACAATACGTACAGTGTAAGGGAATTCAGTTGTATCTGGAATAATGTATTTTAATGCTCTCTCGCCTAATGCACCATGTCCAATCTCACGACGACCAGGTGCTCTAACTGGTCCTGTCTCTCCAACAGAGAAATTAGGGAAGTTGTAATGATGCATGAATCGTTTTTCTTGTTCAGGACCTAGTCCATCAATAAGTTGATAATCACCTAATGCTCCTAATGTTAGTACAGATAAAGCTTGTGTTTGTCCACGTGTAAATAAACCTGAACCATGTGCTCGTGGTAATAAACCAACTTCAGATTCTAGTGGTCTAATTTCATCTGGTTTACGCCCATCAGGTCTAATTTTTTCATCAGCGATAAGACGACGTACTTCTTCTTTAACTAAGTCATTTAAAATTGCATAAACTTCATCAATTAACAATTCATTTTCAGGATCTGCTTCGTCAACAAATTCAGTTGCAATTTCAGCTTTTAACGAATCCAAGTTTTCGTCACGCTGTTGTTTATCAAATGTTAAAACTGTTTCTTTTAAGCCTTTTTCTTCAGTAAGTGTTTTAACTCTTGAAACCAGTGTTTCATCACGTTCTACAGGTACAAATTCTTTTTTAACAGGTTGAATGTGAGCTACCACTTCTTCTTGGAATGCTACTAAACGTTTGATTTCATCATGTCCGAAGAAAATAGCTTCTAACATTTCTTTCTCAGTTATTTCACTTGCACCAGCTTCTACCATGTTTACAGCGTCTTTATGACCGGCAACTTCTAAATCTAGACGTGAAACTTCTTTTTCCTCAACGGTAGGGTTAATTACATATTTACCATCAACATAACCTACATTAACACCAGCAATTGGTCCTTGGAAAGGAATATCTGAAACACTTAATGCCATTGAAGAACCTATCATTGCAGCCATTTCAGGGGAACAATCTGGATCAGCGCTTAGTACTGTGTTCATAATTTGAACGTCATGTCGATATCCTTTAGGGAAAAGTGGTCGAATTGGTCTATCAATTAAACGTGCAGTTAATGTTGCTTCATCTCCTGGACGACCTTCACGTTTTTTAAATCCTCCTGGAATTTTACCAGCAGCATACATTTTTTCTTCATAATTAACTGTTAATGGGAAAAAGTCACCATCACGCGGTTCTTTAGATGCTACAGCCGTAGATAATACAACCGTATCTCCATAACGCACTAAAACTGCACCATTAGCTTGTTTTGCTAATTGTCCTGTCTCAATCGTTAACGATCTTCCAGCCCACTCAGTTTTAAACACTTTCTTTTCTTGAGACATTATGAATCTCCTCTCTGAAATCTATTAACTACATCATATCATTTATTTTTCAAATTTTATATTAGTGATTTATATTAAACGATAAAAAAAGGAAAGTACCAAACTAAATGGTGCTTTCCTCTTAATATATAAAAATTAACGACGGATACCTAATGATTTAATTAATTCACGGTAACGTTGAATATCTTTACTACGTAAG
>ERZ1023420.167-NODE-167-length-26353-cov-12.689520_pt1 | contig 26353 bp, 17 predicted proteins | sample MGYA00380512_ERZ1023420 | MGnify/ENA primary metagenome ERZ1023420 (study PRJEB33173, sample SAMEA4830390) | metagenome | study: EMG produced TPA metagenomics assembly of the PRJEB25223 data set... | reverse complement strand
ATTATAACACTGGTTAGTAGAGGAATGCAAAGTAAAGAAAGTTCTTAGGAATCAATTTCTAATTTTTTTAATAATATTACTTAATTTTTTTAAACTTCTATTAATATCATTCTCATCAATGTATGAGTAAGAAAATCGAATGTAGTTTTTGTAGTTAGAATCATATATTTCTCCAGGATGTATAAGTATATTTTCTTTTATAGATTCATTAAACAATTTTTTTACGTTTATTGATATAGAGAACTCAAACCAAATATAAAATGATCCACTAGGATCATTCCAACTACCATACATAGATAAATGAGTTTTTAGGGCGTCTATAAATATATCTTTACGTTTTTTTAATTCTAATTTTAATTCAGATATATGTTTTTCATGATAAGTATTTAGCCATTTTGTGGCAATATATTGTGATATAGAACTAGCACCATAGTCATTCTGCATTTTTAAATCAGATAAGTGATTAATTACATTTTTATCTGCTACTATCCATCCAATACGCAGACCAGGACTTACCGTTTTAGATAAACTTCCTAAATATAAAACATTGTCACTATTTTTCAAAGATTTCATGGGCATCGGTCTTTTTTCATCAAACCATAAATCAGAATATATACTATCTTCAACAATAGGTATTCCGTTTTTTTGACATTGATCTATAATTTTTTGCTTTTCTTCTTTAGTATAAGTATTTTGAGTAGGATTGTGTAAAGTAGGTATACAATAAAATATGCTGTTTTTGTAGTTACTACTTATTTTAAATATATTATTAATATTTCGCTTTATATAGTTGATTGATAAAGGGATCATTTTCGATTTGATATTATGCCAAGTACGTATGGAATTAATATAAGAAGGTGTTTCAATAATAATTTTAGATTGAGGAACTAATAATCCATCAGCTATTAGTTTTAATCCTTGAACAGCACCTGAAGTGATACATATGTTATCCACATCACATATGACTCCCCTTTTTTTCATATAATTTACTACTTCTAATCTAAGACTTAATTTTCCTTTTGGTTCCTCATAATTCGTTTGTATAGAGTCACTAATACTGTTTGATATTATTTCTTTGAACAAATGATTTGGAATTAACTTTGGAGATAACTCGCCGGTACCTAGACGTATAATATTAGGATTGAATTCTAATTCATTGATTCTTTGAATATAAAATTGGTTGCTTTTAGACATGCTGTTCCCTATATAATTTTGCCAATGAATATTACTTGTAATATAAGCATTCCATTTATATTGAGATACATAAACGCCTTTTTTTTCAATAGTTTCCAAAATGCCATAACTTTTCAAAATATCTAATGACTGTATAACTGTAGATCTATTCACATTATAATATTGAGAAATTTCTCTTTGAGATGGTAATTTATCTCCTGATGATAATTCGCCATTGTTAATCTTATTAATAATATCATCTATTATCATTTTGTATTGAAAATTTCCCATACTTCTTCTCCTTAAATCTGGTTGGAATTTTATCTTTAATCTGGTAGTTTTTTTAAATTTCAGATTATTATAACATACAATCCAAAGGAGGGGTTATGATGTCACTGAAATTAGAAAAAGCAGTTTTTTCTAAAGAAATCAAAAAAGAATTAAAACCTTTGATGAAAAAAGATAACTATCATAATATTTTTACTTTACTTTTTGATTGGTTGGTTATTTTTGGAAGTGCTTATTTAAGCATAACAACAGGAAATATATTTGTTTACCTGCTTAGTATTATTTTAATTGGAAGTCGAATGCGAGCTTTTGACAATTTAATGCACGAAGCATGCCATTGTTCATTATTTACGAATAAATTTTATAATAAGTGGATTACTTGTATTTTTATAGCATTCCCCATTTTTACAAGTTTTACTACATATTGTAATTCTCACTTTCAACATCATAGGAATTTATGGGATGAAGAAAATGATCCTGATACAAAAAGATATCGTATTGTTGGACTAGATAAGCCACAGGAAAACATCAATAAATTTATAAAAGATCACATTATAAAGGTGTTATTACTGTTTCATGTGCCAAAGTATATACTAGGTACGGTATCAGCTAACCTTTATAGTAAGGACATACCTAAGTCAGAACTTTGGACTAGAAATATTTTATGGTTGGTTTTGATATCAACATCTATAGTATTTAATTTTTGGTTTTACCTTATTATCTTTTGGTTTGTACCACTTCTTACAACTTTTCAAATTATTCGTTACTGGGCAGAAATGGCAGAACATTCAGGATTAAACAATGATACTGAATTAACAGCAAGTAGAAATACGTTTGGTATGCCTTGGACAATATTTTTATTTCACCCACATCATGATAATTATCACTTGGTACATCATTTATTCCCAGCTATTCCGCACTATAATTTAAAAAAGGCACACTCTATTTTGATGCAAGATAAAAAATATAGAGAAGCACATCATTGCACAGGATTTTTCAAAACTACATTACCAGGATTTTATAGTGTGGTAAAAGATATTTGTACACCCAATAGTAAAATGAAAGAGAGTTAGTATTATGTTGCAACCAATCGTACATGGTGTTTTATTAGCGCTAGGTCTAATTCTACCGTTAGGAGCACAGAATGTTTTTGTATTTAATCAAGGAGCTAATCAAAAGAAATTTACAAAAGCTTTACCAGTCATAATAACAGCTGGACTATGCGATACATTTTTAATAACAATTGCAGTTTTAGGCGTTTCATTGATTTTAATGTCTTTACCTACGTTGCAATTAGTCATATATATTATAGGCCTTATGTTTTTATTATATATGGCGTGGTCATTATGGAATGAAAAACCTAATAATTTAGAAAATCATGACTCTATGAGTGCTAAAAAGCAAATTGGCTTTGCTATATCTGTATCACTATTAAATCCTCATGCAATCATGGACACAGTAGGAGTAATTGGAACAAGCGCTTCTGTTTATTCAGGTTCAGAAAAATTCTTATTCAGTATTTCTACTATTATGATTTCATGGATATGGTTTATTTTATTAGCTGTATTAGGGAAGATTTTAGGATCTATAGATCAAACTGGAAAATATATAATAATTTTAAATAAGATATCAAGTTTTATTGTTATTGTAGTTAGTTTGATAATTGTGAAAAACATCTTACATTTAATTTTTGGTTAGATGATAAAAGAGGTATTTTTATAAAATGAAGGCGTGGTCTTAAATGTCTAAAAGAACAGATGCAGACAATTATTTTATCAAAAAATACGGAAATGATATCAAATTCATTCGAGAAAGTGGAGGCATCTTCTATTATGAAATTAGTACTTTCTGGAGTGGAAAGTTTACAATAAAAGTTAAAGATGGTTTTCTTGGGTGGAGTGATGAAAAACTATAAGTAAAATTAGCGTTATATAAAATTACTTATCGGAAGTTATCTATTATCCCTTATTCAGAGATGATATAATATACAGGTCGCCTATCTCTCAGGCGTCAATTTAGACGCAGAGAGGAGGTGCATATCAGATGGTCGAAGCTCTTGTTCACATCACGACCACAGTCATCAGTGGTTGTATTGTTGCGTTATTTACGCATTGGCTACGTACACGTAACAATAAGAAAAAATAGGCGATATTAGCCAACACCTAAAAATCCCCTCACTATTGCGAGTAGTGAGGGGATTGGTGCATATAATGCACGAAGCTCTTGTTGTCTAAATTATAACACTGGTTAGTAGAGGAATGCAAAAAAAGTAAAATTACAGTATATTAGAATATGTTAAGTAAAGTTAGAAAAGAGGTTTATATGGATAGGATAGCTAGTTCAACGATAAAGGGTTTTTTATACCAATTTAATGTTACTTTAGAGGAACTGTTAAATGTTGATAATGAAGAGGTGTTTGTGGAAGGAAGAATTGAAGATATCGATATTTTAAACGAAGAAAATATTAAAGCTATTCAATGTAAATATCATGAAGCGAAAGAAGACTATTCACCTTCACATATTTCTAAAGCTCTTCTTCAAATGCTGAAAACTGAAAAAGAATATATAAATAAAGGTACTATAAATTACAAGTTATATGCATACTTTCCAAATTTAAGTAGAGGAAAACGTAATTTTAGTAGAGATGAATTAGAAAAAATATTAAAAACGAAAAATCGAAGTATGATAGTTAATTATATTGCACATATAATTAAGATAGAAGATTCACATATCAAAGAACTTATAAATAAAGGGAAAAAGACACCAGATGAGAAAGAACGCATTTTTGATTATATTAAAAATATGTCAAATAAATATGAATATGATATTGATATAGATGAGTTCCTTACTAAATTTGAATTCTATATAGGAGAAAAATTAGAAGATTTAGAAACAACAGTTAGAGATCTATTAAGAACAAGCATAAAAAATGTTTCTAAAGATGATATAGCAGAGATAATTTATCCTAATGCGATTCAAGAAATAGCAAACTTAAGTATAAAAAAAGAAAGCGAGAGAATGATAACTAAAGATTCATTTTTAAAGCCTCTAAAGTCCAAGAAAAGAGTAATATTGACTAGGTGGACACAAGAATTAAGTAATTATAAAACAATACTTAAAAACGTAAAAAATAGGCTTCATCGTGATTTAGGAGATAACTACAAAGAAAGAGTTATTTATTTTGACGCAAATAAGTATGAAGATTTTAATGATAAAATAGTTATTTTTTTGAAAGATCTTTGTGATAAATATTGTTATAAAACAAAATTACACAAACCAATAACAATATGTATTTCAAATTATACAAATGATCAGTTAAATAATTTGATATCCAGGTTATATTCTAGAAATGTTAAAGCAATAAATGGATTTGAAGGTAATAAGTTTTTTCCTGAATCATTTTTTCGTAAACCGATATATAATCCCGATAATGAACATGAATTTAAATTGCGGATTTGTAGCTTAAACAACATGGAATTCATAAATGGACTAGAACGAAACAAGCCAGATGTTATTTATATAGTATCTAGTAATAACATAGAGGAATTGAATATAGACGATGTAAAAATTGAACGGCTAGATTTAAAAGAATTTCAAGATTTATATATTATATTTCAGTTAAATAAAGGAGATATTTAATGAGTGAAAAGGAAATTGGATATGTTTATGAAAGCTCAGCATCAGGTATTAGCGTGAAAATGGATTTTGAAACTTTCGAAAAAAATAAAAAAAACTTAGTTATAGGAAATTTCTTGACAATAAGTATTGGTAATCATGATGCTCTTTTAACTTCAATTACCGGTATAAAAGCATTCTTTGATATTGATAGATCACAAGAGAATTATATTTTAACTGTGGAAGTAGTAGGAAGTATTTTAAATGAAAAATTTAAAGCAGGAAGTGTTTTATTACCTACTCCTACAGAGCCAGTGTATTTAGCAAATGATAGAATATTAAAAGAAATATTTTCAAAAGAAGGTACATTGAATTTTCCAGTAGGACGATTAAGTAACAATAATGATATTGAAGTTTTTGTAGAGGGAAATTCTTTTTTTGGTAAACATTTAGCGATAGTAGGATCTACTGGATCTGGAAAATCAAGTACTGTTGCTAAAATATTACAAACAGCTATAGGAATAAATGAAGCACAAAATGTGAATAATGAATTGAAAAATTCTCATATTGTAATTTTCGATATTCATGCAGAATATGAATCAGCATTTAGTATAGAAGATGAAATATTTTCATTAAATTCACTAAATATAGAAAATATTTTGTTGCCTTATTGGTTAATGAATAGTGAGGAATTAGAAACTTTATTCATTGAAACTAACGAAAATAACGCATATAATCAAATTTCTCAATTTCGTTTAGCGGTAATAAAAAATAAGCACAAACATAACCCAAATATAGAAAATATAAAATATGATACACCAATATATTTTAGTATAGACGAAGTGTTTAATTATATTTCTAATATTAATAATGAAGTAATTAATAAGTCTGATAATTTAAATGAAAATCCATACATTATAGATGAAAATGGACAGAAGAAAGAAATAGTCGATAAAAATGACTACTTTAATAAAATATATAAATTCATACCAAATTCTTCATCTAGAGCAGATAAAGCAATTAAAGGACCTTTTAATGGTGAGTTTGACCGTTTTATAATTAGATTGGAAAACAAGATAAAAGATAAACGATTATCTTTTATTATGAATACTTTAAAAGATGATGGTCATCCATATGTTACATCAGATTTTGAATATCTGATTAAGCAGTTTTTAGGGTATATAAATAAATCTAATATAACTATAATTGATTTAAGTGGAATTCCATTCGAAGTTTTATCAATAACTGTCAGTCTTGTTTCTCGTTTGATTTTTGATTTTTCATTTTATTATTCGAAATTAAAACATAAAGAAATGAGTAATAATGATATTCCTTTTCTGATAGTATGTGAAGAAGCTCATAACTATATACCTCGAAAAGACAATGCTATGTATAATGCATCTAAAAAATCTATTGAAAAAATTGCAAAAGAAGGAAGAAAATATGGATTGAGCTTAATGGTAGTAAGTCAACGACCAAGTGAAGTTTCTGAAACAATATTTGCTCAGTGTAACAATTTTGTTACGCTAAAATTAACAAATCACAATGACCAGTCGTATATAAAAAATTTACTACCTAACAACACAAATGCAATTGCTAATACATTATCTACTCTAGCTGTTGGTCAAAGTTTAATTGTAGGAGAATCAATACCTATACCCTCTTTGGTAAAATTAAGTGAACCTAATCCAAAGCCTAAGTCATCTAATGTAAGGGTTCATGAAATATGGAATGAGAAATGGAAAACTTTAGATGTGACTGAAGAAATAAGCATGACTGATGTTATAAAAAAATGGAGAAGTTAAACAAATAATAAATTTAGGGTACACCCTAATCATACAGATGTAGTTATTGAAATTATAGCAACTAGAACGTATGGTTAGGGTGTATATTAATTTCGAGGTGGAAATCAATGATTGTTGGCTATGCGAGAGTATCATCACTTAATCAAAGTTTAGAAAAACAACTAGAAAATTTAAAAATATTTAGTGTTGAAAAAATTACTCACTGGTTTGTCTCAAATTTTAGTTGATGTACTTAAAATACATTTATTTGACTCATATTTGCGTTTTAAGAGCTTATATAAAAAATGTATGATTTATCCCTAAATCTTTAAAATACCCCTTAAATTTCAAAATAAAGGTATTTAAAATTTTAAAAATGAAAAAAGCTACTAGTGAAATCAAGCAAATCGTGAAGGATTGGAAAAAGAAGAGAAGGTTAATCAAGCTCGCCACATTAAAGAAATGTATCTCTAAATAAAGTGAGAATCGATAAGTGGGTATGCAAACTTATCGATTCTTTTATATACTTTCAAAGGGTTGGAGTCTCTTTAAAATGGTATTAAGCTCATTAAAAAGGTGCGTCTCTCTTCGGGGAGAGACGCACCTTTTTTTGTCTGTAAGGGTTTAGAAGAGTTGTTTGTCTTTAGGGAAGACATCGTCGCCTAATGCGCGTTGTGCTAGGATGTTCAAGTAGTTCCATGGACGGTTAAAGTCTGGTTGGAAGAAGAAGTCGACTAATGCGAGTTCTTCTAATGTCCAGCCTGCATTGACTGCAACCGATAGTGTGTTGATAGATTCTACTAAGTCTTCCGTACTCATAATTTGTCCGCCTAGAATACGATGTGTATCTTCATCGAATATGATTTTAAGGTGAACTGTTGTATCGTCTTGACGGAATTTAGGACGCACAGGTACTTCGATATATTTTGCTCCTAAGTTGCCGTCGTAACTGTCTTTTTCTGTTTCATGTACGCCTGTTTGACCGAATTTGTAATCGAATAAAGAAAGACCAGATGTGCCTGAAACGTGTGGCATCTTCATATCTTTGCCTGCCATGTTGCGTGCTGCTACGTAACCTTGACGACGAGAGTTAGTTGCAAGTGCAATATAGCGGTCTTCGTTGATAGGCGCGAATGGAATAAGCGTTGCATCGCCACTGGCATAAACGTCTTTTTCTGATGTTTCTAAGCGGTCGTTGATTTTGATAATGCCTTTTTTGCCGAGTTCAACTTTGCCGTCTAACCATTCTGTTGCAGGTTTAACGCCGACAGCAAATAATACTGTATCTGCTTCGTATTCGCCGTCATCTGTGACTACGGCTGTAACATTGTTGTTATCGTCTGCTTTCAAGGCTTTAACGCTCGCATTTCCTTTGAATTTTAAGCCGTGTTCGGCAATGTTTTTCTCTAAAATATCTGTAAATTCTTTATCTAAATAAGTGTTGATAATACGATCGTGGTCATCCATAAGTGTTGTATCGATGCCGGCTTTGGTAAAGGCTTCGGCTGCTTCGATACCGATATAACCGCCGCCGACTACAATGGCTTTTTTCGCATTTTGCATGCGTTCTTTGATTTTGCCGGCCCAATCTTCACCACGCATAAATAAGACATTATTGTACTCGTTGATGCCATTGATTGGTAGTTCGTTTGGTACAGCCCCTGGGCTTAAGAATAATTTATCGTAAGAGACTTCTGAAGTGTTGCCATCTTTTTTAATAGTCACGGTTTTATTTTGAGTATCTAAATCCGTTACTGTTGTTTGGAGATGCAAGTTCACGCCTTGTTCTTTTAACGATTCTGCATCTGCATAATGTAAGGATTGTAATGATGGTGCAACATCTTCTAAATAACTTTGAATACCGCAAGATAAGAATGAAGGTGCTTCGGCACTTTCAAATACTTCGATTTCCGCCTCTGGATCTGATATTAATAATGTTTCGATTGCAGCATAGCCTGCATGTGATGTTCCGACTACTACGTATTTCATAATAGTGAAGTCCTCCTTTGGTTGAGCATTTCCGCTCTTCTTTATCTATTTTAAAAGTTAATTTAATTTTCTTTACATTTGTATTTACCCTTCAGAAGGCATTTTATTCAATAGAGTAGGGTAATATGGGCAGTGTTAATAAAATTGTTATAATTGCGGTCATTTTAGGATATTTGCTTTTTATTTTACTAACGGAATAAATATACAATATACTAAAGAATGAAAATAAATGAAAACGTATCAAATCAATGATGTATAAAAAATGAATAAACGATAATCATAAGTAAAAGGCTTAAACGATGATTTAACAACGTTTAAGCCTTTGTTTATAGTTAACATAATAGGGCTTTATAAGAATTAAACGAACATTTTTTGTAGTAAGCCTTGCTTACGTTGTTTTAATAATTCTACTTTAGAAGATTGTTTTTCTATTAAATTATCTATTTTAATAAGAAAGCTACTTATTTTTTTTTGATTTTCTAATGATGGAAGTTTGATATTTATATCAAAAAAATTATTTACAGAAATATTTAATAATCCATGATTTCTTGCTCCTTCTACTGCTATTGAAGCCACTTCTCTAAACCATTTAGTTGATTCAAAATAGTATTGCATAAAGTCTACTGAAATATCAGAGTTTATAGAAAAACATATATATAACGAAGATAAAACTCCCTTGTCATATCTAGTTAGTCTTTTAATTGCCCCTAAAGGATAACCATTCGAATAACTTTTATTATAAGCAAATTCATTTTTTTGGAGAAGAGTATAATTCTCAAGATTTTTAGATGAAACTGATTTGTTAAAATATTCTACCTGATCTATTAAACCAAGTTGTCCGGAAATAGTTAAAGGTCGTGTAGATTCTAACTTTTTGTTTTTACGAGTAATTCTATTAGTTATATTTTTTAATTGCGTTTGTGTCCATTCGGGAGATAAGTTCCCATTTTCGTCTTTTAATCTTAATTCTCGAGAAAAAATCTTTTGCATATACCCATGCTTTTGTTGCTCTAACAATTTTAGTTTTTTTTCTTCTAATTCGATTTGTTGGTCGAGTTTGCTAAAGAAATCGCTTATTTTTTTTTGTTCATCTAATGAAGGAAGAGGAAAGTCTAACAATTTCAACTCTTTAACAGGTATTAAATTAGTAATTGCTGATCCAGGATTTATCTCTAACATTTTTCTTTGCATATACATACTTCTCATATAAATAAGAAAGTAATTATTAAATACCGCATTATTTGTTCTAAACCTTATTAAAGCTTGATTTATAACTCCTTCTCTATAGTTATTCGGAATTAGTGAAAGTCTACCTATAGTTCCTGAACAACTCATGATTATATCACCAGGTAAAACAGAAAAGAGTATCATTTCTTTATACTTATTTTCGTCAATAAAATATCTAAAATCTTGATTATCGTATATGGCATTTCTTTGCTCATAAACTGCATACCCATCTTCAACGAATATTTCCTTTTTTAAAGCGCCACCAAAAGGACCTCTTTTCATACCTTCTGTTTTACTTTTTAAGACTTCAAATAGCTTGTAAATCGACCACTTGTCTCTAAACTCTGGAAATCTTAATTCTGGAGTATTGGTTTGTTCAGCCATGTTTTAACACTCCTAATTCTTTGAGATAATCGTTGATTTCTGATTCTACGTTGGTAATTTCTTTATCAATATCTGATAGTTGTTGTTGGACTACATCTAAGTCAATCGGTTCTTCTTCTTTAAATGTATCCACATATCTTGGTATATTTAAGTTATAGTCGTTGTCTTTGATTTCATCTAGGGAAGCGACGTAACTGAATTTATCAATCGTTTCTCTATTACGATATGTTTCGACAATTTTATCGACATCTTCATCTCTTAAATGGTTTTGGTTTTTACCTTTTTCAAACGATTGAGAAGCATCAATAAAGACCACATCATCACTTGCTTCACGACATTTTTTAAACACTAAAATACTTGTTGGAATACTTGTTCCAAAGAATAGATTAGCAGGTAAACCAATGACCGCATCTAAATAATTCTTTTCTTCAATTAAATATTTACGAATGGTACCTTCAGCAGCGCCACGGAATAAGACACCGTGCGGTAAGACGACCGCCATTGTGCCATTATCATCTAAGTGATAGACCATGTGTTGGATAAATGCGAAGTCAGCTTTAGATTTTGGTGCGAGTTTACCATAGCTACTGAAGCGTTCATCATCTAAGAATGAAGGATCTGCACTCCATTTCGCACTATATGGAGGATTCGCAACCACTGCGTCAAAACGTTCATCACGAACAGCTGGATTTTCCAATGTATCGTCGTTATCAATATAGAAACGTTTATAATTCACATCATGTAAAAGCATATTCATTCGAGCCAAGTTATACGTTGTACTGTTATATTCTTGGCCATAATATTCGCGTACCTTCGCTTCATTACCTACACGAAGCAGTAACGAACCTGATCCACAAGTAGGGTCATACACACTACGAAGATTTTCTTTTCCAGTTGTAACAATCTTAGCTAAGATAGTAGAAACTTGTTGTGGCGTATAGAATTCACCTGCTTTTTTACCTGCGCTCGCTGCGAATTGACCGATTAAGTATTCATATGCGTCACCTAACATATCAATTTCTAAATCACTATGCACAAATGGTAACGTTGAAATTTGTACCATTACTTTAGAAATAAGCTGTGTACGTTTCGCATTCGTATTACCTAAACGACTTGATGTTAAGTCCATATCATCGAATAAGTGAATGAAATCATCTTCACTGTCATGGCCACGTGTAGAATTTTCAACATTTTTAATTGCAGTACTTAAGTCTTCAATTTGGAACGTTTGTATTTCGATTTTTTTAATAAGATTGCTGAATAAATAATCAGGTTCAATGTAGAAGCCAATACGTGTAATGAGTTCTTTTTCAACAATAGGGCGGTATGTATCGTTATTCATAGATTCCTCGTATGAAATGTCATCTTCTTTAAGTAATTCGTTCGCGATTTCTTCGTTCTTTTCACTTAAAAAACGGTAGAAAATTAAACCTAAAATATAGTTTTTAAATTCATTAGCGTCCATATTACCGCGTAGATCATTCGCAATGGACCATAATTTCTTCTGTAGTTCTGCTTGTTGTTGACGTTGTTTTTCTGTTGTAGACACAGATGATTCCTCCTCATAAATATGTAAATATTAATGGAATATAATATTTGTTTTCTTTTATAATTCATTTTAATGAAGAACAAAAAAGAAGTTAAGCGGTTTGTTCCGCTTAACTGTAAATTGTTGGCAGAAATTTAAATTTTGTCGATTCTTAATTCGCTGCGCCATATTTTTCTGATGTTTCTTTCACAAATGACTTCACGTTTTCGATTTGTTGAGAACGCACTAATATACTACCTGAAGTACCTTGTTCAACTGTACTATTATCTAATTGTCCACTAAATTCATACTCATTAATAACACTTTTAAGTAAATCGAGAGGATAATCTTTTGTTGTCGCAAAATCTTGTAATTCTTGTTCTTTCTTCATTTCTTCAAAATCAAAGTAAGCATCTTCAACGTTTGCATCGTGGCTTAAGGTTGGAACGACTTTTTCTAAGAATTCTCGAATTAAATCTGCTTTAAGGCGTAGATGATCATCGTCTGCTTTATTTAATAGTTGGTGAATTTGATGTTTTACTTTTTCAGTTTGTTGTTGATCCGATAAATCCATTTGATTCAGTAAGTTAAGGATATATTGAACATTGATTAAGTCGTTTCTCAATATTTCAATCTTAAAATCAATATCATCTAAAACAGATGTTTTATCTTTAATCTTTTTATTTTTATCGTAAATGCTTAAATACTTACTTCTATAATCTTCATACGTTTGTGAATCAATACCAATTAATTCTTTTGTGAAGTAGAATTCATCAGATGTTTTTAATCGTTGCATGATACCAGCAAGTGATCTATAAATCATGACAAATTGATATTGTTCATCTTCGCGTTCTAAGTTATCAACGCTATCTGGTGTCGGTGCTATCTTGAACAATTCCGCAAGCGTGGTTTTGAATTCGTCTAAGATGACCTCGAAGGAAGGACTCAGCACTGTGTCGGTGTCATTGGTTTGAGAGAATAATTCAATCGCTTTATCGGTATTGTCTTTAAGATTTCGGTAACAAACGATATTACCAAATGGCTTTGTTTCATCTTCAATACGATTGGTACGTGAATAGGCTTGAATCAAACCATGGTATTGAAGATTACGGTCAACATAAAGAGTGTTTAACTTCTTACTATCGAAGCCAGTTAAGAACATATCTACAACGATTAAAATATCTAGACGTTCGGCAGGGTTACCTTCTTTGACGCGTTTAGAAATGTCATTGAAGAAACCATCAAAGGTATCGAGTGAATAGTTTTTACCAAATGTTTGATTGTAGTCTAGGATAATGTGTTGTAATGCCTCTTTTGAATGAAAATGATTGACTTGTTTCTTTTTATCTTCATTTGCTGCGTAAGTGAAGATAGTTGAAATATTCAAGTCGTGTTGATCCTCTTCTTTAAGTTGCTTGAAAATGTTGTAATATTTAATCGCCATCGGAATGCTTTGAACGGTAAATATCGATGTGTACATTTGGTTGCGCGTCTTTTTATGATGGTTATTGATAATATGATCGGCAATCATTGTTAGACGGTCGTCAGCCATCCAGAGTTCATTTTCATCAATATGAGAAATATACGTATCATCAATAGGGTTAAGTGTCTTATCAAATGTATTGATATATTCGACAGAGAAACCAAGGACGTTACCATCACGAATCGCATCTTTAATTAAATACGTGTGAAGACATTTTTCAAAGATATCTGCAGTAGCGCGGCCGTCTTGACTGGCATTCTCTTCAAAACGTGGGGTACCTGTGAATCCGAAATATTGCGCATTGTCAAAATGTTGGCGAATATCGCGATGCATTTCTCCAAATTGTGTGCGGTGACACTCATCAATAATGAAGACGACTTTATCATTTTTATATTGATTCATCACTTTTGCGCTGGATTTTACAGCATTCGACATTTTTTGAATTGTTGTGACGATCAGTTTTTGGAATGGGTCACCGAGTTGTTTTAACAGTTTATGTGTATTGTCTGTAAGGTCGACGGAATCCATTTGGAATTTATTAAATTCTTGGAGTGTTTGGCTATCTAAGTCTTTACGATCGACTAAGAAGATGACTTTTTTAATATTTGGGTCTTTTGCGAGAATTTGACTCGTTTTAAATGACGTTAATGTTTTACCGCTACCTGTAGTGTGCCATACGTAACCGTTGTTGTTCGTTTCTGTGGCACGATTGATGAGTGCTTCAACAGCGTAGACTTGGTAGGGGCGAAGGGCCATCAATAATTCATCTGTTTCGTTCGTAATCATGTAGCGACTAATCATTTTCGCAATGCGACAACGATCGAGGAATGTCTCGATAAATTCTTTAAGATTATTGATACGACGATTTTGTGCATCGCTCCAATAGAACATAAAGCTTTTAAAGATTTCCTTGTCGCTATTCGCATAGTAACGCGTTTCTTTTTTGTTGCTAACGACGAATAATTGAATGAAGCGGAAAAGACCGCGATAGTTATGTTTACGATAACGTTCAATTTGATTGAAGGCTTGTGTAATGGCGATACCACTACGTTTTAATTCGATTTGAACGAGTGGTAGACCATTGATAAGGATGGTTACATCATAACGACCTTTAAACTGATCTTCTACGGAAACTTGGTGTGTCACTTGGAACTTATTTTGACACCAATGGTCTGTGTTTAAGAAGTATAGATACACCTTTGATTCATCATCACGTTCAAGTGTATAACTGTCTCGCAGTTGCATCGCGCTTTCAAAGACACTTTTATCACTAATATCAACCATAAGACGTGAAAACTCAGCATCTGAAAGTGGTGTATTGTTTAAATTTTCTTTATTATGTTCATTTAAAATGGCTCGGAAATTCTGAACAAGTTGTTCATGACTATTAATATTTACACGTTCATAGCCTTGCGATTCTAATTGTTGTAGCACCTCTTCCTCAAGTGCCAACTCACCTTGATACTTCATAACATCACCCAGAAAATAGTATTGGTTTAAATATAGCACATATTTAAACTGAAATATAAGTATAAAAAAATTAATTGTTGATTATATATTACAAAAGTTATTTAAAAGATAATATAATATTTAATATATGGCAGATATAAAAATATTAACTTACAAATTAATATATTCTTAAAATTATTTAGTTTGTCAAAAATCGTATATATAAAAATTGTTAGAAGGTGGGAAAGAAAATGGAATTAGATTTTTATTTAGTAGCTATTTTAGCAAATGAAGAAGAAGCTAGAAATCAACATGAAAGACTTGAACCTATAAAGACTACTAATGCTGGAGATTTAAAATTTTTCTTAAAAGTTTTAAATCTAGACGATGTACCTTATAAGAATACAAAAGATATAGAAAATAAACTAGTTATTGGGTATGAAAGTCATATTCCAGAGAAAGTACTTAACGAGATAATAAAAGGAAAAAAATCATATGAAATACCAGATGCCTTTAGAGAATATGCAAAGGATAAGTTGTTTATATTTAAACCCTATCTCAATTATAATGAAGATTATCTTGAGATGAATGTTAATATTGCAAATTACACCTTGAAAATTGTAGATAAACCTAAGTCATTTGTCTCAAGATCAGATACTAGTTTAATGACCATCCCTATATTTAGTGATTATAATGAATTTGAATTTGAAAAAAGACTACTGAATAATGAATCTATAGGTAATTTTGAAAGTATGGAAAAATTACCATCCGGAATAATCTCAGGAGACTATCTTTATGGAGAAATTGAAAGTTCAGAAAAATTAAATGATGGGTTTCGTGTGACTACTAAAGACGAATTTAAAAAATTGTCAATAGATTTAGAAGAATATAGTCGTTATTATATAAAATTTAATAACTTATTGTTTATTGATTTCAGTATTTTTACAGATAAGTTTATTGAAGCTTTATATGAACATGGAGAAATTGTTAACTCATCTAAAAATATTAAATTAAAGCATAAAGACATAAATGAATTAGAAAATAATGAAAGGTATAGTGAAACACAGTTTCTAGAACAATTTGAGAATATAATTAAATCTGAAGGTTATATATATAGCTCTAAGCAACTAGTGAATTTACATACTTCTTTAAAAACAGGTCGTTTAGTAATATTAAATGGTCCTTCTGGTACTGGAAAAACCAACTTAATTTATCAATATGCTAAAGCACTTGGATTGACTAGAAGTAAGTTAGATAATTTTAAAATAGTCCCTGTAAAGCCAAATTGGAAAGATGATACTGAATTATTAGGCTTTTTAGACACAATAAATAATATTTATAGACCTTCTGAAACAGGTTTGTTAGACACTTTAATTGAAGCTAGTAAGCAACCAGATCAACTATATATTATTTGTTTTGATGAAATGAACTTGGCAAAAATTGAATATTACTTTGCTCAATTTTTAAGCTTATTAGAAATAGATCCTAAAAATAGAAAGCTATATTTATATAATAAAAGTTTAATAGGAAGAGTGTTTAATTACGAGTACTATCCTCATGAGATTAAAATAGGGGAAAATGTTTTATTTGTAGGAACAATAAATAACGACGAAACTACAGAAACTATTTCTGATAAAGTATTAGATAGATGTAATTTTATTGACCTAGATTTACCTAAGAATCATGTAGATGAATGGTTAGAATTCAAAGGTGATGATAATTTAAGTATTGATTTTGAAGAAGAGAATAATAATACAAATATCAAAACTGTGAGTTATGAAAATTTTGGTGAATGGAAAAGTATTAATCATAAAGTTGATTTGTTGAATGAAGAAATTAAGGTAATTAAAGAGCTAAGTGGTTTATTAAAAAATATTGGAACTGACATAAGTTTTAGAACTTTAAATCATATTAATATATATATGAAGAATTTGCCTAATAACAATAAACTTACTCGTGAAGAAGCATTTGACCTTCAAATTGCTCAAAAAATTTTACCAAAAGTACGAGGGTCTCAAGTTGAATTAAATGAAATTTTATTTGGTGAGGATAATCTTGAAAATATTTTAACTAAAGATAAATATCCAAAATCGAATGAACTACTTAAGCAAAAAGCTAGGGAGTTAAAAATTTATGGTTTTACTTACTAAAATTAATCATAGTGAATTACCCTTTCAAATAGAATTTTTAATTGATAATAATTTTAATGAAACAAAAAAAATAACGACTTATTCTCTCTCTAAAGAGGTAACTTTTATAGAAAATCTTGAAATTAATGAATATTCACATGTGAAAGTAAATTTTAAAAATAAATCAAATAGCCAAATAGAAGCTAAGTTATATATGGATTGTTTCGATTATTTAGACTATAATTTTAAAAATAAAAATGAAGCAATTATAAATGGAGAAAGAGCGTATATTGAAATTGGAGAATCAATAACAATACATTATCATCAAGATAATGATGTAGGTAAAGCGCTAATTCCGGGTGTATATAAATTGTATGTTGAATATAATGATAATCATTACTATAGTCAATTTTTAATATGTCCAAAAAATATTGATAATTTTGAACATCAATTGTTAATTGAAGATATTGAGAAAAATATTAATGGCTTAGCGAGAGAATGGACTCATATTAATAAGTCGATTAGTAATTTGCCTAAAACATTGAATATTAATGCAACTAATTTGGATAAATGTATGAAAATCGCTAATGAAAAGCATCATTTAATTCATTCTATCAAGATTATCAAAAATACACCTTATTTAAATATAGTTAAGAATTACGTAGAAAAAAGGCAACATACAAATATAAAATTTGATAATAGATCATTAAAGTTAAATCAAATAAAAAATAAAAATATAGGAATGAAAAATTCAAGAAGTGAAAACAAAATAGTAGCTCTTCAAATGGAAGACGATTGGAATAACAAAGTAAATGGTTTTCTGTTCCAAATTATAAATCAATTACTATTATTGTTTGATGAAGGTGTTAAGAATTGTGAAACAGTTATTAATTATTGGTTAGGTGAGATAGGTATTATAAAAAAATTCTCTAAAAAATTGATGAATACGGGGAATAAATCTAAAATACAAGGATATGAATTAGATATAAGCGAGCTAAAAAATCTAAGGAAAAATTTTATTCAAATTAATTTGTGTTTAACAGAGTTTAAAAATTTCTTGATTAAAAAAGGTGTTCAAACCAAGAAAAACTATAAATTGTCACAACAATTTATAAAAACTAAAGGCTATAGCAACTTTTACAAATACTATTTAATTATTAATGAGTTTAATGGCATTAATTTAGGAAATAGCGAAGAATATAATTGGAAACCTACTGAACTTTTATATGAGTATTGGACATATATACAAATAATAAATTATTTAGAAAAATTAGGCTTCTCTATAATAAAAAATCCTCTAAAAAGTCAAACTGGCAAAAGCAATCTTAATTTTCAGGTCAATATTCCTGATGGTACTATGGTTGAAATGCATCGAGATAATTATAAAATTGAAATAATTTTTAATGAAATGATTAATAAAGATAGACAACTTGCAATCGATAATAATCAACATTATTGGATAAGAGATAATAGAAACAAACCTGATATAAGAATTAATGTTTTTAGGGATGAGTCATTTGATAAGTTAATAGTTTTAGATGCTAAATATACTGATGTTAATAAATTTTGGAAAAGAAGTAACTTGTATAATAATAAAAATAAAATCGTAGAGCAATTAAAAACATATGCTAACAAAATAACTCATGTAAAAAATAAGAGAATGAGTGCTGCAGAAATTGTTATAGCTTTGTGTCCTACATATATAAAAAATGAAAATTTATATGATAGTAAAGATGAACACTTATTAGGAGTCGCAACCATGAAACCAGGCATATTTAACCAAGTCTTACTTAATAAATTAGAAGAATTGATTTACGAATAACGAGGAGTTATATTTTACTTGGAATTTACTTATTTAAAATAATCTATAAATATTTCTCTTGTAAGATTGAGGTGTATATACTTTTATCTTACAGGGGGATTTTTTTATGTCTAAGAAACAGTTATTTAATAAAAAAGAATCGTTCTCGATTCGTAAATATTCTTTTGGGGCAACGTCAATCTTAGTGGGAAGTTTATTATTTTTAGGTGGTGGGCATGCGTCTGCTTCTGAAACTACTGAAGCGACAACACATGAGACTACATCTAATGAACACATCCAATCAAAACAGGGGTCAACGTCAACACAAGAAGGGTCTAATACAAAAGAAATTTCGACTACACAGGAACCATCTACAACAGAAACAACTTCGAATACACAAGAGATGCCTTTAACACAAGAAGTAAAGTCAACAGAAGAAACACCTTCGTCTCAAGAAACTGCAAGCACAGAAGAGACGCCTTCATCGGAAGAAATTCAATCTAATACTATTACAACAAGAGAAGAAGCATCTACAGAACAACCATCTTTAACAAAAGATATACATACTAAAGAAACATCCACAACTGAAACATCAAAAGCACCTGCAATACGACAAAGTATAAAAACTCAACCTGAAACGTCACAACAACAAGCATCTTCAACAGACATTAAAGAACAATCATCTACGCCATCAAAATCAACAAACACTAAAAAAGAAACAATACCATCTTCTACCAAAGAAACATCTACACAAGAACAACTTTCAACACAAGAAAGTAAAGCAACGTCACACAAGCCAGTTGTTCAAGATGCGAAAGAGGATAACGTAACGCCGGTACATGATAATATTTCAACTTACTCAAATCAAATATCTGCACAGCTTGTTCCAAAAGCTGACACAACGTCTACGGTAGCGTCCACTTCTGAAAGCAAAGTCAATATTCAAGACGTCCCTAAGACGGAATTCAAGAACTTAACGTCTAATGAAAAAGAAGTATTGTATCAAGCGTTACAACAAGATGCGAATACACAAAAACAACAACCGAAAGCCTTTCTTTCAACAACACCAATGTGGACGTCTGCGCAACGTACAAAAAATGCATCTCGTACAGGACAAGATCAATTGAATGTGACACATACAGGGCGTTATACAAGTGGTGCAGATTTCGGTAATGGTGGCACGGAAATTGTAAAATATAATCCTACAACGGGTGATGCATATTCAATTAATGGCGATAAAGAAGCGTTAGATATTATTGACGCAGCACATCCTAATGCGGACGGTACGATTAATCTGAAAAAACGTATTTACTTACAAGATAATGGCATTGAAGCTGGAGATGTGACAAGTGTAGCTGTTCATCCAAGCGGCGATTATTTTGCAGTGTCTGCACCAGCAATCGATAAAACACAACCAGGTACCGTAGCATTCTATGATAAAAATGGAGCTTATCTAAATCATATGACGGTAGGCAGTCTACCCGATATGGTCACATTTTCTAAAGATGGTAAGTATGTGCTTGTCGCAAATGAAGGTGAACCGAATGATGATTATACAGTGAATCCAGAAGGGTCTGTATCTGTGATTGATGTGACGAGTGGCCCAAGTCATTTAAATGCACAAGATATACGTACAGCATTATTTACTAAAGAACATCAAAAGGGACTACGCACAATAGGATCTAATGCAGAAGATGCATACTTAAATATTGAACCAGAATATATTGCGGTAGATAATCAAAGTAAATATGCGTATGTCACATTACAAGAAGTGAGCGCCATTGCGAAAATTGATATTGAGAATGCCTCAATTGTTGATGTAAAAGCATTACCATATAAAGATCATTCGTTAGTTCAAAATTCAATGGACACGTCTGATAAAGATGATAAAACAGAATTACGTCGTGTTCCTGTGTTGGGCTTACTTCAACCAGATGGTATTGAAACCTATGAATATAATGGGGAAACGTATTTGGTAATTGCGAATGAAGGAGATTCACAAGACTATAAAGGATACTCTGAAGAAACACGTGTGAAGAAAATTAAAGATGATATTCAGTTAGATGCGACCTATTACCAAGGTTATACACAAGAAGAATTAGATGAGATGGTAAAAAATGGTTTATTTGATGATGACCAATTAGGTCGTTTAAAAGTGACAACCGATCAACCATTTAAAGATGAAAATGATAAGTATCACGCCTTAGTATCCTATGGTAGCCGTTCGTTCTCAATTTTAAGAGCATCTGATTTAGAAATGATTTATGACAGTGGCAATGATATTGAACAACGTATTTTAGAATTATTACCTGAACGTTTTAATGCAGATTATAAAGATTACAATGATATTGAAGTTGATGGTCGTAGCGATGATAAAGGTCCAGAAGTTGAAAATGTGGTAGTTGGACAAGTAGGTCATCATTCATATGCGTTTGTTGGTTTAGAACGTGTGGGTGGTATTATGATTTATGATATTACTAACCCTTATGAACCATATTTTGTAAAATATTTATATGATCCAGATAATAAAGATATTTCACCAGAGGGCATTACTTTTGAAAGTGCAGAGGAAAGTCCAAATGGTAAACCATTCTTAATTGCCTCATTTGAAGTTTCTGGCACAACTTCAACTTGGGAATTAGATGATTTATTTAGTGAGAATGAAGATGAAACACCAAGTGATGATACAACAGATAATGACACGTCAAAAGAAAATGATGATACATCTAACATAGATGATAACCACGCAAGCGATGTAGATGGTAATCAGACCACAGGCGATACATCTTCAAAAGACAATATCAAAACAGAAGATATGTCATCTCCAGTTAAAGACGAGATAAATCGAAGAAACACAACAACTAAAGATAATGTACATTCACAAACATTAATTCATCATTCAGTCGATACGAATCAAGGGATACATTCAAGCTATCCACATGTAGAAGATAACACCCAACCTATGCATCATCACGATATGAAACATGAATCAACTCAAAGTGGAGATACACGTGAAATGAAAGGTAAATATGTTAACCGTCATATGAATAATGCTAAACATACGCATCATCATCAACATGAGCTGCATCATGAACATACACAACGCATGGCAATGACTGTCCATACGGTAGATGCAATAAATAACTCAACATCTGCAATGCATTCTATGAAACATGCAACACATAAAGATAATAAACATGTACAACACTTACCACAAACAGGACAACACGATACAACCACGACATTATGGTCAGTATTAGCTGGTGGTTTAGGCTTAGCATTTTTAAGAAAACGTAAAACTTCAAAAATAACAAAATAATATAGATGTCATTTAGCTGAGACGTTTGATCGTCTCAGCTTTTTGCATAATAAAAGAGTGACTATAATCGATTGTTATTATGATAAATGTAATAGTTAAAGTCACACACATATTGTACTTAATACGTCATATTATAAAGAGTGGACACATATTTAAAATGAAGTGAGTGACTTAATAAATATATTCAAAATAAGTTATAACCATAGGTTATTTCATTTGTATATTTATATCATTTTGTCGATAATTTCATAATGTATAAGATAGATATATTTTGAAGTAATTAAGTAAAAAATAAACGGAATTTTCAATTTAATTTAAAAAATTAAAAAATTCCGTGAAATATATTTCGTTTTTTAGTAAACTGTCTACTAAGGAAGAAAGTAAGTAGTGAGATATTGTTTGATTTGAAGCCATACCTCACATCTAAATTAAATATAAGGGGATGACAGTAGATTATGGATTTATTAATTGGTACGTTGTTTTTAGTTTTAGTCTTAGTGATTTTTACGTTATTTACATATAAAGCACCTAGTGGTATGCGTGCGATGGGAGCTTTAGCTAATGCAGCCATTGCGACATTTTTAGTAGAAGCTTTTAATAAATATGTAGGTGGAGAAGTATTTGGTATTAAATTTTTAGAACAACTAGGTGACGCTGCGGGAGGTCTTGGTGGTGTCGCTGCTGCTGGGTTAACAGCCTTAGCTATTGGTGTTTCACCTGTGTATGCATTAGTTATCGGAGCTGCTTGTGGTGGTTTAGACTTACTTCCAGGGTTCTTTGCTGGATATATTGTAGGTTATCTTATGAAATATACAGAAAAATATGTTCCAGATGGCGTGGATCTTATTGGTTCAATCGTTCTTCTTGCACCACTTGCACGTTTAATTGCGACGGGTTTAACGCCAGTAGTGAATAATACATTACTAAAAATTGGTGATATTATTAAAAGTAGTACAGACACAAATCCGATTATTATGGGGATTATTCTTGGAGGCATTATTACTGTTGTAGGTACAGCACCGTTAAGTTCAATGGCTTTAACTGCCTTACTTGGTTTAACTGGTGTGCCAATGGCCATTGGTGCTATGGCTGCATTTAGTTCGGCATTTATGAATGGTACGCTGTTCCATCGTTTAAAATTAGGGGATCGTAAATCAACAATTTCGGTAAGTATTGAACCGTTATCTCAAGCTGATATTGTCTCTGCCAATCCGATACCAGTGTATGTGACAAACTTCTTTGGAGGAGCTGTTGCAGGTTTAATTATCGCTTTATCTGGTATGATCAATGACGCAACAGGTACAGCAACACCCATTGCAGGATTCTTAGTGATGTTTGGTTTTAATAGTCCAATGAAAGTGATTATCTATGGTGTTGTAGTGGCCATTGTAGGTGGTTTAGCAGGCTTCCTTGGTTCTCTTGTATTCAAAAAATATCCAATTGTTACAAAACAAGATATGATAGATCGTGAAGCAAAAAGAAAAGTTAAAACAGCATAAATATGAGTGACTTCTTTGTCGAAATATGGCAAAGAAGTTTTTTTGTTGTACGTTTTAAATTTTCTATCTCATATTTTTTGTGTAATAATATAATAAAAAGTTACACATATTGTAACGTTAATACACATGATGTGTATTGAATTTTCAATACTAAACCTCTGACAAAGGAGTGGGCTAAGATGCAAAATTTAAGAAATAGAAATTTTTTAACATTACTTGATTTTTCAAAAAAAGAAATGGAATTCTTACTTAATCTCTCTGAAGATTTAAAACGTGCAAAATATGCAGGCATCGAACAACAAAGACTTAAAGGTAAAAATATCGCTTTAATTTTCGAAAAAAATTCTACACGCACACGTTGTGCGTTTGAAACAGCAGCTTATGATCAAGGTGCTCATGTGACGTATCTTGGGCCGACAGGTACACAAATGGGAGTGAAAGAAACGGCTAAAGATACGGCTTGTGTTTTAGGTGGGATGTATGACGGTATCGAATATCGCGGTTTTTCTCAACGTACTATTGAAGAAATTGCAGAATATGCGGGTGTGCCGGTTTGGAATGGTTTAACGAATGAAGATCATCCAACACAAGTGCTTGCTGATTTTTTAACTGCAAAAGAAGTATTAAAAAAAGCTTATGAAGACATTCATTTCACATATATTGGTGATGGACGTAATAATATGGCAAATGCATTGATGCAAGGCGCAGCTATTATGGGAATGACATTCCATCTTGTGTGTCCGAAAGAGTTAAGACCTAAAGATGAGTTACTAAAAACATGTCAGTCATTGGCTGATAAAAACGGCGGTACTATTTTAGTGACTGACAATATTGACCAAGGGGTGAAAGGATCGGATGTGATTGCTACAGATGTATGGGTGTCGATGGGTGAACCTGACGATACTTGGGAAGAACGTATTAAATTATTAGAACCTTATCGCGTAACAAAAGAATTAATAGAAAAAACAGGCAATCCACATACCATTTTTGAACACTGTTTACCTGCTTTCCATAATGCAGAAACAGAAATTGGTAAACAAATTAAAGAAAAATATGGTTTGAATGAAATGGAAGTCACAGATGAGGTCTTCGAAAGTGATCGTTCTGTTGTCTTTCAAGAAGCCGAAAACAGAGCACATACGATTAAAGCAGTAATGGTGGCAACTTTAGGCGAATAGAGAAAAAGGGGGACCTATGGATGTCTAAAATCGTAGTCGCATTAGGTGGTAATGCTTTAGGAGAATCACCGAAAGAACAATTAGAGCTTGTAAAAGGAACAGCTCAATCATTAGTTGGTTTAATAAACAAAGGATATGAAGTTGTCATTAGTCATGGGAATGGACCACAAGTGGGAAGTATTAATTTAGGATTAAATTATGCAGCAGAACATGGACAAGGCCCGCCTTTTCCATTCCCTGAATGTGGCGCAATGAGTCAGGCGTATATCGGTTATCAAATGCAAGAAAGTTTACTTAACGAACTCCATACTTTAGGTATCAAGAAAGAAGTTGTAACACTCGTAACACAAGTCGAAGTCGCGAGCGATGATCCAGCGTTTCAATCACCAACAAAACCAATTGGACTATTCTATACTAAAGAACAAGCTGAAAAAACAAAAGAAGAAAAAGGATATACTTTTATGGAGGATGCAGGACGTGGGTACCGTCGCGTTGTGCCCTCTCCTCAACCTATTAATATTGTTGAACTTGATAGTATTGAAACACTCATTAAACATGGCACGCTTGTGATTGCAGCGGGTGGTGGCGGTATCCCAGTTGTTAAGGAACAAGATCGTTATCAAGGTGTCGATGCAGTCATTGATAAAGATAAGACAAGTGCATTACTTGCCGCTCATTTACAATCGGATCAATTAATTATTTTAACAGCCGTTGATTATGTTTATATTAATTACGGAAAAGACAATCAAGAAGGACTAGGTGACGTTACAGTCGATGATATGAAAGGATATATTGCCGATAATCAATTTGCGAAAGGCAGTATGTTGCCAAAAGTAGAAGCAGCCCTTCAATTTATTGAAAAGAATCCCAAAGGTAGTGTGTTGATTACTTCTTTATCAGGTTTAAATGATGCGCTAGAAGGTAAAATTGGTACACGTATTACAAAATAAATAGTTATATTAAATCGCTTGAGCCTAATATATGTATTTTACATATGTAGGCTCAAGTTTTTTTATGAGTTACTCAAATATCTAATAGTTACAAGTTCTACTTCGGATTGTCTGAGATTATATTCATAGACCATTTCATTTTAAAACATCCTTTGATTTAATCAAGGAATAATGTAAACTTATAATTATATAAAGTTTACAATTATGAGTTTTATTAGTGTATTTTAAAAGATAGGAGTGACAAACATCATGACATTAAATCTAGCAGAACGTGTATTGAATGGAGAAGCGTTAACTAAAGAAGAGTGTCTAAGTCTATTTCAAGACGAGACGATTGATACGTTTGAATTATTAAATGAAGCCTATATAGTAAGAAAACATTATTACGGTAAAAAAGTAAAACTGAATATGATTTTAAACGCGAAAAGTGGCATTTGTCCGGAAGATTGTGGTTACTGTGGTCAATCTGTCAAAATGAAAGAAAAACAGCGTTATGCTTTGGTAGATCAAGAACAAATTAAAGCAGGGGCACAAGTCGCGACAGACCATAAAATTGG
>ERZ1023420.160-NODE-160-length-28291-cov-12.088150_pt1 | contig 28291 bp, 27 predicted proteins | sample MGYA00380512_ERZ1023420 | MGnify/ENA primary metagenome ERZ1023420 (study PRJEB33173, sample SAMEA4830390) | metagenome | study: EMG produced TPA metagenomics assembly of the PRJEB25223 data set... | reverse complement strand
ACATAAAAATTGGACTGATGATTTTTAGTCATCAGTCCAATTTATTATAGAGCCACTATTCTTTTCTTATGCATCTCTTAAGCGAATATCTTCTAAAAGTGTTTCAAATTCTTTAGGTAATTCTGCTTGACGTTCAATGTATTCATGAGTAACAGGGTGTTCAAATCCTATAACACCTGCATGTAATGCTTGTCCACCAATATCAAGTGTTTTTCGTGGACCATACTTTGGATCTCCAACAAGAGGGTAACCAATATATTTCATATGTACACGAATTTGGTGTGTACGCCCCGTCTCTAATTGACATTCAATTAATGTGTAATCATTAAAATGTTCTAAAACATTAAAGTGTGTAACCGCTTCTTTACCGTTATCAACGACATCCATTGATTGTCGATCTTTCTCGTTACGTCCGATAGGCGCATCAATCGTGCCATAATCATGTGGAATATTTCCATGTACTAAAGCGGTATATTTTCTTTTAACGGATTTATCCATTAATTGTTCCACTAACCCTCTATGAGCAATATCATTTTTGGCAACCATTAATAACCCTGAAGTATCTTTATCAATACGATGAACTATACCTGGGCGAATTTTACCATTAATTCCAGATAAATCTTTAATTTGGTACATTAAGCCATTAACTAATGTACCAGAATAATGACCTGGGGATGGATGTACTACCATACCTTTGGGTTTATAAACTATCGCTACATCTTCATCTTCATAATAAATATCTAAATTTAGGTTCTCTGGCTGAATATCGGCTTCGACAACTTCCTTCTCTGTAACAATAATAAGATCATTTAATTTAACTTTATAATTAGACTTAATCACTTTTTCGTTAACTGTAACTAAATCTTCTTTAATCAAATCTTGAATTTGACTTCTAGACCATTCATTATTGAATTCAGGTAATAATTTATCAATACGCTGTCCAACAAGCTCTTGGTTTTCAATTTTAAATTCATGTGTTTTCAAATTATAGTCTCCTATTCTTTTGAATTCGAATCTTTAAGTAAGGCAATGATTATGAACAATACACCTATTGTTAAACTTGAATCCGCAACATTAAATATTGGGAAATCATATCCAAAAATATTAGTATCAGCAAAATCAACTACTTCACCATTAACTAATCGATCAATAAAGTTACCTAATGCACCTGCAAATAGTAAACTTATTGCAACTTGCATAAATAGATTATACTTTGCTTCTTTAATATAAAATAGTACAAGTACGATGAGAATAACTATCGTAATAATATAAAAGAATCCCATTTTACCACTAAGAATTCCCCATGCCGCACCATTGTTTCTATGTGATGTTATGTTTAAAAAATTAGGAATAACTTCATATGAATCACCAATATTCATTGTTGTAGCAATAATCCGTTTTGTGACTTGGTCAATAATTAATATAGCGATTGCTACTATTAAAGATATGGTTATATAATATTTCTTTTTCATTCACGTGCCTCCATTCACACACTACACTTTGACAACACTCTACATTATAGCTTACTCCTCTATATAAAAAAAGCTACAGTTACAAATAGATGATGATATTAGTAACTGTAGTTCATTATGCGTTTTCACTTTGATTTTTCTTAGGATGAATATAATTAAATTCATCTAGTTGGTATTCGTAAACTGTGCGCTTAGTAACTTCATATGGTTTACGATAATTTATATCAAAAACGGTTAACGAGCCATCATGATTAACTTTGTCTACATATGCAACATGACCATGTTGACCTTTTGGATATTGAAGGATTGAACCAACACTTGGATTATCATTAACTTTATATCCTTCTTTGCTTGCTTCATTAGCCCAATATTTGGCATCTCCCCATCTATTACTAATCATATTGCCATCTTGTCTAATTCTATCAAACACATAATACGTACATTGGCCTTTAGCATATAAGTTTAATTTCATTGGGTTCTTTTCCCAAAAATGAATTGTCGGTTGCGTCATATCTTGATTATCAATTCCATCATATATCGCTCCACCAGTGAAAAGTACACTTCCTAAAACCATTATAAGTATAAATTTTTTCATTAAATCACACTACTTCTATAAAATTAAATCTAAAATAAAGCCCGTCTGGACCTTTAACATCAATATGCTTTGTTTCGGGATAATAATAATCAATTAAAGCAAGACCATATGTTACGTTATTCATCACACGTTTAGTACTTGATAACCATTGATTAACAGCTAAATGATGATAGTATTGATTTGAAGACATATAGAGTGAAAACTGATCTAAATACGCAGATGGTTCAAGTCCAAAATATCTTAAATAATAAGATTCAACCTCTGACATACGTATCGTTTTAAGTGATAAATTTCCTATTTTAGTGCCTTTAGGAATCCCTTGCCAAGTTTGTTCTGATACATTTGTTAGTAAACGTGGAACATTGATTGCTTCAATATCTAACTTTACATTTTCATTATCGTAGCCCCAGTAATCCATATCATGGTCGACATAAAACTTGTATGCATTCCCCTCTGGATCTTCAAAAAAGAGGGACGTACAAACACTTTGTTCTCCACCATTTACCGGAATTTCAAAGTCTGTCATTTGTACAAGTAAATCGGCTAAATCTGTAATATTAGGAAGCATTATACCTACATAAAATAATCCTGCTTCAGATAAAAGTGGTTCCCTACCATTCATAACTTCATTTAATGTTAAAAAATGATTTGACTGACCTATCTCGTACTGAACAGAATGATTTGTTTCTGTAATAACTTTAAATCCCAATATAGTTTCATAAAATGGTCTTAAGTCTGCTAAATTTCTAACATTTATAGTTATACCATTTACAAAATGTGAATGTTTTGAATGAAACATTATGGCCTCCTAATATTGCATTACTAAATATAACTTACTTCTTTTAATGGATGAAAAATACAATTCAATGAAAATAATACCTACTATTTTATCTTAAAATATATAAAATTTTATCAGTCTTTGTATGTATATTGCAATTTATTAACTTCTAAAGTAGTGCTTTAAAGCAGTGTCTTAGAAATTGGGTTCATTATTACACTTAAGTCGAGATGCTTGCTTAAAATTTTCACAACTATGTTTTATTATTTATTTTAGAACGCCTTACACAAGTGCAGTTGCACTTAATTTTAATAACGCTATACATCTTAATTCAAACAAAAAAAAGAAAAGACAATTTCTATAATATATTCATAGAAATTGCCTTTCTCTCACTAATTATGAAGTTATTAATCGTGGATTATATTCAGCTTAAAATTAATACTAATTTTTCGTCATTTAGGCTTTAATCAAATGATAAATTTTTGATCCAACATATGCACCTATAACTGCTCCTGCAGTCATCGCGATTGTACTAAACAATTGATCACTTTGTGTTGTCGCTTCTTTATCTTTATCTTTATCTGCAAGATTATTCATATGATTAACAAATAATTCCATTACAGATTTATGGATATTAGCCTGTGTAAACTTATAAACAGACCAAGGTAACGTTGGTTCATACTCTTGTAGTGCAATAATAGCTTCATTTGAATCCAAGATGCGTCTAAATTCAAATCTAGCATTACCACCATTATTAGATAATGCTAAATTACCACCTATGATTTTATAAACAATCATATCTTTTGAAGAATCTTGCATGTCACGTTCCATTTTTAAAATAAATTGATTAGTAAATGGCAAACTAATATTAAATTCATTTTCATTTATAGTTCCATTAATTAAATGTAACGTAATATTATTTATAAACTTCGCATATGTTTTTGAGACATCTTCCATTGAATAATTTTCTGGGATTCTAAAGCGTGATATTGCTCTAACATCTTTAATTTGTTCTTTACTATTAGAACTAGATGATTTTTTTGATTTGTTTTGATTTTCATTCATTTCATTTTCTTCATCTAGCGCTTTTTGCACACTTTCTTCATACGTCATCTCTCCAATAGAAATATCAGGATGCGTGCGCTCTGGTTGCGGAATCATATCATGAACTAAACTATTCATAAGTGGGTAGACCATTTGTTTAGGTACTTGTGAAATGAGTTGTACCCAATATTTACTTACCCAAATAGGTATAATTGGTAAATCAACGATTGGTAAACGCTTATTTAGCACTACTGCTGTACGTTGTATTAATTCTTTATAATTCATAATTTCAGGTCCTGTAATATCAAAAGCCTCATTATGTTGTGGTGTTCGCTCTACTAGTAATGTCAGTTTATTAATTACATCATTAATTGAAACTGGTGCTATCATATTGTATGCCCAACTAGGTAATACCATACCAGGCAATCGTTCAACTAAACGTTTTAAAATAGGATAAGAACTTCCCTTAGCCCCAATAATTAATCCAGCTCTTAATGTACTTACAGGTATACCATAAGAACCTAGAATTTTTTCACATTCCAAACGACTACGTAAATGAGCAGATAGTTTATCTTCATTTGGAATTAAACCACTCATAAATACAATATGTTTAACGCCTTGTTTCTTTGCAGCTCTCGCAAAATTATCTGCTAATAAAGCATCCATATCTTCAAAGTTTGCTTGCGTTAACTTGGCGTTTGGCATCATAGAATGGACAAGGTAAATTGCAGTATCTACCCCTTCCATTACTTCTGTTATCTCATCTAAATCAAATAAATCAGCAGCTTTCCAAGTAACATTCTCTTCATTTTCTTTGTTACTAGTATTTCTTGAAATTGCTATAATATCATGATGCATTTTTAATTGATCTTTTAATTGTCCACCAATATAACCAGATGCACCTGTTAATAAGATTTTACTAATGATTTCACCCCTAATTATTAAATAGTCGAATAATCTTGATTTAATAAATATATCTATTTAAATATCCTTTTATTAAAAAGTGAAACATTACATATCGTCATTATTTTTACTTATAAATTATAAATGTAAATACAAAAAGGGAATCGGACTGAATTCTTCTCAAATTCGTTGTCCAACTCCCAACTTGCTTTGCTTGTAGAATTTCTTTGTAGGGGCCTGCCCTCAAGGATGACTAGAACTGAGAAAATTTTGATTTAAGCGTCTTGTCTGTTCAGTCAGCTACAATAAATTGCAAAATAGGATTATTATATTATTTATGTCCTATGTGTTTTCAATAATATATTTATTAAACTAAAGTTTTAACTACTTCTTGGCATCGTGGACATAAGTGTTCTAATTCACCTACTGAACCTAATTCTTCAGTATAGTTCCAACATCTTTCACATTTTTCACCCACTGCATGATCAATTCTAATATCACCATGTTGATAAGCCTCTGCATTGTCTACAGAATCTGAAACTTCAACTTGTGAAACAATGAATAATTGTTGTAAATCTTCAAATTGTTGTAAGAACTCTGCAGCTTTAAAGTTGTCGTTATTACCAATTACAACTTTAGCTTCAAGAGACTTACCAATAATTTTATTATTACGTGCAACTTCTAACGCACGGTTTACATCATCACGTAATGCCATGAATTGATTCCATTTGTCAAGCAATGCTTGATCAACTTCAACTACCTTAGGCATGTCAGCTAAATGAACACTTTCTTCTTTTACATGTGGTGTGTGTGTCCAAACTTCTTCAGCTGTGTGAACTAAAATAGGTGCTAATAATTTAGTCATATCAACTAAGATTTGGTATAGAACAGTTTGCATACTACGACGTTTATGCGCATTTTTCTCTTCAATATAAAGAATATCTTTACCGTAATCTAAGTAGAAATTACTCAATTCAACATTAATAAAGTTTTGTACTTCTTGATAAATATTTAAATAATCAAAGTTATCATAATGTTCAATTGTGCTAGCAGTAAACTCACGTAAACGATTTAGTAAATAACGATCGACTTCAAGTAATTCTGCTTCAGGAATTGCATCAGTATCAGGATTATAATCGTTAATATTACCAAGCATAAATCTTAAAGTATTTCTAATTTTACGATATACATCAGAAGTTTGTTTTAAGATTTCATCCGAAATACGAACGTCTGCTAAATAATCAGTACTGCTTACCCATAAACGTGCAATGTCAGCACCTTTTTGTTTTACAACTTGGTCAGGAACAATAACATTACCTAGTGATTTACTCATTTTCTTACCTTCACCGTCCATTACAAAGCCGTGTGATAATAAGAATTTATAAGGCGCTTGACCACTAGTTGCTACAGCAGTTGTAATTGAAGAATTAAACCAACCACGATATTGGTCACTGCCTTCAAAGTATAGATCAGCTGGGAAACTTAATTCTGGACGATTTTCTAATACACCACGATGTGATGAACCAGAGTCAAACCAAACATCCATAATGTCCATTTCTTTTGTAAAGGTACCATTTGGACTACCAGGGTGTGTAAAGCCTTCAGGTAATAAGTCTTTTGCTTCTCTTTCAAACCAAATATTTGAACCATACTCTTCAAACAAATCAGCTACGTGGTTAACTGTTTCTTTCGTCATAATGATATCGCCATTCTCGGCATAGAATACAGGTAATGGAACTCCCCAAACACGTTGACGAGAAATAACCCATTCTCCACGATCACGGATCATATTGTAAATACGTGTTTTACCCCAATCCACTTTGAAATCTGTTTCTTCAATAGCATCTAAAATATCTTGTCTTACTTTATTAATAGAGGCAAACCATTGTGGTGTAGCACGGAAGATAACTGGTTTCTTAGTACGCCAATCATGAGGGTAACTATGTGTAATAAAGTTTAGTTTTAATAAAGCGTCTTTTTCAGTTAATAAATCAGTAACTGCTTTGTTAGCTTTATCATAAAACATACCTTCAAATTGTCCACCTTCTTCAGTAAACACACCTTTATCATCTAAAGGACTAATAACTGGTAAATCATATTTTTGACCAACGATATAATCATCTTCACCATGACCAGGAGCGGTATGAACACAACCTGTACCAGCATCAGTTGTAACATGATTACCATTAATTACAAGTGAGATTCTATCTAAGAAAGGATGTTGTGCTTCAACATACTCTAACTCTTTACCTGTAAATTCTTTTTCTAATTGAATGGCATCTTTATCCCATTTTAAAGATTCTGCTACATCTTCAGATAATGCTTGTGCGATAATATATTTCTTGCCATTCACATTATATTGACCATATTTTAAATCAGGATGAACTGTAATCGCTACGTTAGATGGAATAGTCCATGGAGTAGTTGTCCAAATAATGAATTGAGCATCCTCATCTACTACACCTTTAGTATCTTTCACGTCAAATGCTACATGGATAGATGCTGAACGCTTATCATGATATTCAATTTCAGCTTCAGCTAAAGATGATTCACTTGACGGTGACCAATAAACTGGTTTCTTACCTTTATAAATTAATCCTTTATCCGCCATCTCACCAAACAAACGAATTTGAGCAGCTTCATATTCAGGTTTAAGCGTGATATAAGGATCATTAAAGTCTCCTCGTACACCAAGACGTTTGAAATCTTTCTTTTGTAATTCGATTTGTTCTAACGCAAATTCCTTACATTTTTCTCTAAATTCAGCAATTGACATTTTTTTGCGATCTACGCCCTTTTTAGTCAAAGCTTGTTCAATTGGTAAGCCATGTGTATCCCAACCTGGAACGTATGGTGCGTAAAAACCTTGCATCGTTTTATAACGTACAATAATATCCTTAATAATTTTGTTTAACGCATGCCCCATATGCAAATTACCATTAGCATACGGTGGTCCATCATGTAAGATGTAAGATTGGTTACCTTTATTTTTTTCTAATGCTTTTTGGTATTGATTGTTAGCTTCCCATTGTTCTTGGATTTGCGGTTCTTTATTTGGCAATCCACCACGCATAGGAAAGTCAGTCTTTGGCATTAATAAAGTATCTTTATAGTTCATAATTGATTTCACTCCTTAAATGTAAAAAGAACTCTAAGTTCAATTAAAAAGGGACGGAATTACCGCGGTACCACCCTTGTTAACTCAACTTAGAGTTCTCTCATATATAATATAACTTTGTAAAAATCAGTGATATAAGAGATAGACTTTTATTAGGCTTTCACCAACCCTAATTCGCTGTAAAAAGTTTATTATCTCCTACTTGTCTGACTTATTTTATAACAATTATTTATTTGATGTTGATTCGCTTTGACTCACGCTTGATTGTGAAGTAACGTTCTCACTTGTACTAGTTGCGCCACTTGTACTTAGTGAATCTGTTGTACTGTTATTATTTTCGCTTGCAAGCACACTTTCAGATTGTTGAGATTGAGCGCTAAGTTGCTCTTCAGGTGTAATATCTTCGCTATTTAAATGTTGGAAATTTTCTTGTGTAACTTTTTCTGCATCGATATCATAGTTTAATAAATAATCCCAATCATCATTTTTAAGTAAATCTAATTGAGCTTCGACTAGCATGCGGAAACGTGATCTGAATATTTTAGATTGACGTTTCATATCTTCAGTTTGGAATGATAAATGACGTGCTTTTTCGATAGCGTCATTAACAATTAAATCTGCTTGTGCTTGAGCTTTACTGATAACAGCTTCAGCTTCTTTATTAGCAGCCAATTTAGTCTCTTCTCCAGCTTGTTGAGCTTGAACAAGGGCATCACTTACTGATTGATGAACTTGTTGATAAGATTTAATATTAGTATCTCTCTCTTCAATTACTTTTTCAAGTTGTTTTTTTTCTTCTTTTAAACGTTCAATTTCATTACTTAATTGATTTAAATAATCACTTACTTCAGCTGGTTCTAAACCATTTTTCACTTTTGTAAATTCTTTATTTTTAATTTCACTAGGTGTAAAAGGCATCCTACATCCTCCTTAAATCAACATTAAATTGACTTATATTTATTACTTAAATAGCGTTCGATAATTTATGTGTATTTTGTCTTTTTTAGTCCTACCACCTATATCAATGATTTGAGCTCTTCCAAATCCTTGAATAGATAATAAATCATTAGTTTGAACTTGAAAATCTGGTGAATCAATAATTGTGTGATTAACTTTCACACGCTTCTTTTCAATTAGTTGTTTCGCTATTGTTCGAGATTTATGAATCATTTCCTTTAAAACGACGTCTAATCTCAATGCACTTACAGTACTACCTTGAATTTTCCAATTCTCTACTGATTGTATCATATCTTTAAATGGAATAGAATTAAGTTTAACTGTAGCACCTTTTATCTTTGTTAATTCCAACATAATATATGATTCTAATTGCTTTGTCAAAACAAATTGAATACTGTCACCGACAATAATATCACCAACTTGTTCCCTTTCTATTCCTAATGACATAAGTGTTCCTAGGACATGTTGATGTTGTATATTAACAAACTTCTCTGGATAGTTGATTTGAATTAATACTTCTTCAAAGTCAGCTTCCCCAGGTTCAAAATAATTAGGTGCAATGATACCTCGTTTTCTCTCTGCGTTATCTCCACCAAAAAAAGTCACTTCCATATCTTCATAACTGCCTGTTATGACTTCAAGTATATATTGTCCTCTCGGATCGAGAAAGTTTGTCAGAATTGGCGCATACTGCTGTTCAACTTGATCACACTTATCTATTAATTGATCTATTAACCCTTGCTCTTCGTCTCTAAAATGCTGATAAATATCGATTATCTTACACCTCTCTGATTCTAAATTAAATGATAAAAGAGGTTGAAACAACCTCATGTATTGTCTCAGCCTCTTAAAAACCATATATTATTACATTAAATGAACTATTACCATATTAAAGATACTTCTTAACCCAGCTTGGAATAATACAAGTACAAACAAAGCTACAAGTGAAGAAATATCAATCATTCCTATTGGTGGAATAATCTTTCTAAATGGTTCTAAAAATGGTTCATATAATTTACCTAGTATTTCACCGAACTTAGATTCTCTAATATTAGGTACCCAAGATGTAAAGAAATAAATAATCATTCCAAAGTAATATATTTGAACTAGAAAAATTATAAAATTAAAAATGGTAGCTAGTAAACCTACATCCATATAACGTTCTCCTTATTCGTAGTGTTGCGATTCCATTTGTTCAATATGATCTGTAATACTTCCCGCAACTTCTACATTATCAGGTGTACAAAGGAATATGTCAGTACCTACACGTTGAATATCTCCACCAATTGCATAAACTGTTCCACTTAAAAAATCAATAATGCGTTTAGCTGAAATTTTATCAATACGTTGTAAATTCACTAAAGTAGCACGGCGGTTTTTTAATTCATCCGCGATATCTTGTGTATCTGAAAATACTCGTGGTTCGAATAAGCACATTTTTGAACTTTCATAACCACTATAACTTTGAGACGTTTGATTCATTGTAACAACATTTTTGCCGTTTGACTTTGATGATGGTTGATTCATACGCACATTCCTTTCTTCTGAGTTATAATTTCTTGTTGATTTCTTTTGTGGTACTGTTTTCAATTTACTTTGATTACTATATAAACGTTCTGATTGTTGCGGTTGATTCTGTTGAACATTGTTTGTTTCATTTTCTTCATTCTGAACTACACGACGTTGTCGCTCTTCAGGGCTTTCAACTTCTTCTTCATCATCCATTAGAAAAAAATTATTAAATAAATCTTTAATAGCCACGGGGCTCACTCCTATTCTCCTACAAGTTTAGTCCCAATTCTTATAAATGAAGCACCTTCTTCTACAGCAATTGCATAATCATTACTCATTCCCATAGATAAATAGTCACACGGTGCATAATCTAAATTAAGTTTTTTGATTTCATCTCGTTTTACTCGTAATTGTTTAAATAACTGTCGAATATATGTGGTGTCTTCTGTATAAGGTGCCATTGTCATTAATCCGACAATTTTTATTTTATCATATTGTTCAATTTGTTCTATAAAGTGATTAACTTCATTCAAAGCAATACCATGTTTAGATTCTTCTCCTGAGACATTGACTTGTATGAAGCAGGCAATCTCATGATCCGCTCTTTTATTAATTTCCTTAGCTAAACTAAGTCTATCTAGTGCATGTAGGTAATCAATTTCGTTTATGACTTCTTTTACTTTTCTAGATTGTAAAGAACCTATAAAGTGCATAGTAACATCGTTAGGCAACGCAGATTTCTTCTCTAAAAAGCCTTCTAATCTATTTTCACCAAAATGTCTAAGTCCAGCATCATAAGCTTCTTTAGCACGGTCTATTGTAACATATTTTGTTACTGCAATCACGTTTGGCAAGGTAGACGCTTCACTATTTTTAAAGTGTGATTGTATTTCACTTTCTATATTTCTTAAATTTTGTTTTACATCCATATTCTACTCAACCTCTTCACCATTTGTTAAGTTTAATTGTCATTAATAAATACATATATATTTAAATATTTATTATTTATATAACTAATCTAATCAGATTATTTTTGGCCTATAAAAGCCAACATTCTACCTGTTTGACCTTTTTCAACTCGATATGAAAAGAAAAGTGATAAATCCTCTGATGTAGCATAATCAGTTATATATATATTGTCGAATGGTACACCATAATGATTAAGTAATAGTGCATTAGCACGTTTTAAATCAATACCATGTCGATTCTCTCCACGAGTTTCAATATAATCTTTTACATTAATCGGTAATGTGTCAAACTTCGCTTTAATATCATCATTAATTTCATATGTAGTTGATGTAGATGGTCCAATTACAATCTTTAGATCATTATAATCAAAATCAATTTGCTTTAACATTTCACTAACAATTTGACCATATGTACCTCGCCAGCCAGCATGTGCTAATCCTACATAGTGATGTTTTTCACTATAGAAATAAACTGGTACACAATCAGCGTAACACATCGTTAATAACGTATCAGGTTCATATGTATAAATCCCATCAATACCATACATATCATCTGTTAATGTATCGATGTTAGTTCCACGATGACTTTGCGAAATTTCCATTACTCGATTTTCATGAGTTTGAATTGGAAATACCCATTGTGCTCTTTCAAACCCAATCGCGTCCGCCAACATTTCTTGGTGTTTAGTAATATTTTCAGGATTATCATCCACATATCTTGCCATATTGAATGATGATTCTGGATATAGACTATAGCCACCTTCTCTTGTAGTGAATCCTAATTTGACATACTTCAAGTCTTGAGATTCATATTTCAAGTGATGGGGATACTTTACAAATTTCTCTGACACGAGATCAAACCACCTTAATTAAAAGTTTTATTTTTGTCGATTTCTAAAAAGCTTACTCTAAAATTGAATATAGATATATTATATAACAATCTTCACTTTGCTTGAAAGTAAATAAAAAGGGAGCGAACATGAATCCACAAGTGAATTCGCCGTTCTACTCCCAATTAGGAATGATTAAGACGATATATACACTTAACCATACAACGAAATATAGACAAAACTTATTTTCAATTAACGTCTAGTTCTTCTAGAACGTCTTTCTTCTCTATTTCTGATAAAGCTAGGAATATCGTCATCTTTAGTAGTATGATTTCTTTCTGATACACTTTCAGAAGAACGAGAGCTTGATGAGCTTTGTGAGAATGATTCTTCTCTTGGCGTACTTGCTTGTGTTGAAGTGCTTGAAGTTGCACTTGTTCCGAAACCAGTACTTGAAGCTTTACGTCCTTGTGAAGTTGGTTTATCTTCAAAACCAGTAGCAATTACAGTTACTACAATTTCATCTTGTAGTTCAGGATTGATAACTGTACCAAAGATCATATTTACATCTTCATCTGCAGCATCTTGCACGATGTCAGCCGCTTCTTGAGCTTCAAATAATGATAGCGATTCCCCACCAGTGATGTTCATTAACACACCTTGAGCACCAACGATTGAAGTTTCAAGTAATGGTGATGAAATTGCTTTTTTAGCTGCTTCAACTGCTCTGTTCTCTCCAGAAGAGACACCAATACCCATTAAAGCAGAACCTTGGTTAGACATAATTGTTTTAACGTCAGCAAAGTCTAAGTTTACTTCACCTGATACAGCGATTAAGTCAGAGATACCTTGAACACCTTGACGTAATACATTATCTGCTTCTTTAAATGCTTCCATCATTGGAGTTGATTTATCAACTATATCTAATAAGCGATCGTTAGGGATAACAATTAGTGTATCAACTGCTGCTTTCATAGATTCAACACCAGCTGCTGCTTGAGTTGAACGTTTACGTCCTTCAAAACCGAATGGACGTGTTACTACACCAACAGTCAATGCTCCCATTTCTTTAGCAATCTTAGCTACTACTGGTGCAGCACCTGTACCAGTACCGCCACCCATACCAGCAGTTACGAATACCATATCTGCACCTTGGATTGCATCTTCAATTTGTTCACGTGACTCTTCAGCTGCTTTTTTACCAATTTCTGGATTTGCACCAGCACCAAGTCCGCGTGTTAATTTCTCACCAATTTGGATCTTAGATTCTGCTTTAGATAAGTTTAAAGCTTGTCCGTCTGTATTAATTGCAATAAATTCTACATTGTTCATGCCATGGTCAATCATACGGTTAACAGCGTTGTTACCACCGCCACCTACACCGATGACTTTTAATGTCGCTAAATGATTAAATCCTTGTTCAAATTCTAACATTTATATATCCTCCTAGTCTTTTTGGCCCATCATTCAAATAAAGATTTCATAAGTTTTTTAAATTTGCCCTCTTCTTTTTGAGGTTGCTCTTGATCATCATAATGTTCTGTCGTATCGCGATGACTTTCATTGCTATCATACTTATCATAGTCGTCTACTTTATCTGTTCTTTCATGTGGTTCGTTGTAGTCTTCTTCATAAGTATCTTCATGTTTATTTGACTTACGTTTAAACCAGTCAAATCCACCTGATTTAGAAGTATGTTCTCTCTCGTTATCTTCAATAACTTCTTCTTCAAACTCATCATTATCTTGATAACTCATTGTAACATAATCGAGCAACTCATCAAAAGTGATGCTACTAGATATAGTAGAAATAGCTGATGTGAATTCTGGCTTTCTGATACCCATTTGTGACGGTGTATGAACTCTAATCTTTTCATTTACCATCGTATTAAGTAATTCTTTAACTCCTAATAAGTTTGAAGAACCGCCAGTTACAATGAAACCACCGTTCACTCTAGTTAACCCTAAGTCAACTAATACATCAAACACCTCATCAAAGATATCTTGCATTGTTCTCTCAATTACAGCACTTAAATCTTTTTGAGTATATTCAACTAATTCATCACTGTCTACTTGATCTACACTAAATACATCTTGATCTGATGCAGAATTAGCATAAGCATGACCATATTGATGTTTAATCTTTTCAGCCGTTTCATATGTAGTATTTAGTTCTTCAGCAATATCATCTGTAATATCGCGACCCGCTAATTCAATTGAATCAGCGTCTACTAATTCTCCACGCTCATAAAAGGCAATTTGAGTTAAATCTTCACCAATATCTATTACACATGCGCCTAATTCTTTTTCAGTAGCTGTAAGAATTGATCCGTAATTATAAGCATCTGAATAAACATCTAAAACATCTACGCCACATGATTCTACACATTTAATCATGTTGATTAAGATAGATTTATGAATTGCAATAACTCCTGCTTCAACTCTTAATGAGTGTCTAGCAATCAATTCTTTAGGGTCTGATACTTCATTATCCCCATCCACAATAAAACGAATAGGGAATACATCAATTACATCAGTATCCGCTACATCATTTTTTTGACGAATACCTTCTAGCACTTCTTCAATGTGTGTGCCGTTTATTTCAGTATCTTCATAAAAATCAATTTCATTTGCTTCATCATATACTTCAGTACCTATGATAGGTAATTTTAAGAAAACTTCTTTAATGTCTACACCTGATGCGATAGAAGCTTTTTTAATTGTATCTTTAACTGCTTGTTTAGCAACGTCGAAATCATCAATTAATCCGTTCTTGATACCGCTAGTGTAGGTTTGTCCTGTACCTATCACATTTATTCCATTGTGAAATTTTTCGCCTACTATTGTTTTTACACTTGATGAACCAATATCTATGCTTACATAGTAATGTTCCTCCATAGATAGGCACCTCCTGACAAATTACTATTAAAATACACTATGTTTAGTTTACAATACGTCGTAAGGCTTGTGAACTATAAACACATATTAATATCGAAATTTTTTAATTATTTGAATCTGATTGTTCGTTAATTTTATTTAAAGCGCTTTGTAACTCATCTTTTGCATCAGTTTCTTGTTGTGATTTTTGACGAACATTTTGATCGGATTTTGAATCTCCGCTACTATTTTCATTATACGGTATAAATGATGCACCTACAGATAAATCTATATAACCTTGGGTTTTCAAGTTACCAGAGTCGTCTTTTGATAAAGATTGTGACATTTGAGGATAATATTTAATTTTATTAGCAATCGTTTTTATGTTGCCAACTACTTGCATATCATCTTGCATATATAAAAGAATTCGATTTTGGCTATTTTGCTTAGGTGCGTACTTAATTTCTGAAATCATATCTCTAATTTCTGGAGACATCTTAGATAAAGATTTAATCATGTTGCTTTTTTCTTCACCTTTAAATCCTTCTAAAATAGGTCCACTTCCGGCAATATTACCATCAAAGCTTTTCAATTCTTGATTTCCTTCTATAATTGGCACATATTTATTCTTTTCTTTAACAACACCTACAACTTGATTTTCAGTTATTTGCACTTTTAACGTATTCGGTAATTGCTTTTTAATTTTTACGTCTTTTATTAAATCATTCTTCTTCAGATTATGAACACCTTTACGTTTACTATAGGTATACATTCTTGAATTATCTTTCACATCCAAAGCTTTTTCAACTTGTCTGTTACTCACATTGTTATTTCCACTAATTTTAATATTAGAAATTCTACTTAGTGGTGTAAACATGTAGAGTAAAAATAAAATTATTAATAATACTAAAAATGTAATGATAATGTACTGAATTCTTTTTTGACGCTTCCTTCGCTGAATTCTTAATTGTTCTTTTCTCTCTTGTGGTGATAAATGATCAAATTGTGTACTCTTGGCATGTTTTTTTCTTTTACGATTGTCATTGAACTCTTTAACTCTATCTTTAATAGATAGCTTATATGTTTTTTCACTAGAATTAGTGGAGAGTCTGTGACTATCATTCATTTTGGTACTTTCAACGCTTTGAGCATTTTCATCAGATGTTTCGTTAAATTGTTCAATTGCTTCATTTTGTTCCAATTGTTCGGATTCATTGGATTGATTATTAAAGTTATCTTCATCTATTAATTGATTTTGATCTTGTTGTTTAGAAGTCTCATTAGGCTTATTAATTTTATACAATTGAGCGTCAACTGTGGAAACTTTATTCTTATCCTTATGATTAGCATCTTGATTTGAAAGGTGTTCTTCATTGTTTAATTCTCGATTTCTTTTTTCAATAAGACTTTGAATCGAGCTCACCTTATTATCTTTACGTCGTTTATCTTTCACTTGATTTCACAACCTTTAATAAGATGGTAAGTGGGCACGGAAACTTTCTATAAATCTTTCTCCACGTTCTTCAAATGTTTTATATTGATCCCAACTTGCACATGCAGGTGATAGTAAGACAACGTCATTCGGTTCGACTACATCTTGTACCTTTTTAACAGCGTCTTCAATATCTGTAGCTTTCAGCACTAACTTACCTTGACTATTGCCAAGCTTAGCAAATTTTTCTTGAGTTTGACCAAAAACAACCATGACACGTACATTCTTCATATAAGGTATTAATTCATCGAAATCATTACCACGATCTAAACCACCACATAACCAAACGATTGGTTGCTTGAATGAATTTAATGCAAATTGTGTAGCAAGTGTGTTTGTAGCTTTAGAATCATTGTAATACTTGTTAGTGCGATTTGTACCTATATATTGTAATCTGTGATCTATACCAGAAAATGTCGTTAAACTATCTATAATTGCTTTTATTGGTACACCAGCTAAGATTGAAGCTAACACTGCAGCTAGAATATTTTCTAAATTATGTTCCCCAGGTAATACTAAATCATCTATATTAATAATTCTTATTCCTTTGTAAACAATAAACCCATCTTTAATATATATACCGTCTACTTCTTGTTGAGTAGAGAAATATAATGTTTTAGCTTTCAAATTTTCAGACTCAATTAAATGTCTTTGATGATAATTACATATTAGGTAATCATTTTCTGTTTGATTTTTGTAAATCTGTTTCTTGGCGTTTTGATAGTTTTCAAGCGTTTCGTGATAATCTAGATGAGCAGAATATATATTTGTGATAATCGCAATATGCGGACGATATTGCTCTACACCTAATAATTGGAATGAAGATAATTCAGTTATTAGATATTCATTAGGTGATGTTTCTTGTGCTACTTTAGATGCTACATAGCCTATATTTCCAGAGAGTCTACCAGTCAATCTACTTTTCTTAAACATATCGCCAATTAAAGAAGTCGTAGTTGTTTTACCATTAGTTCCAGTTACAGCTATAATCGGTGCTTCTGATATTAAATAACTTAATTCTACTTCAGTTAATATTTTCAAATGTCGCTGATATGCTTCTTGAATTATAGAAACTGTATAAGGAATACCAGGATTTTTTACTATAATTGGCTCATTATCTAATAGTGATAAAGGATGTCCACCATCAACTATTTTAACTCCTAGCGCCTCTAAATCCTTGGCATGAGGATCTTGTGACAAGTCTTTACCATCATTTACAGTCACATTGGCACCTAATTTGATTAATAACTTAGCTGCTTCATATCCGCTTTTGGCTAGTCCTACTACAAGAACATCTTTATTTTCTAATCCTGTATAATTGAGCATGCTAATGCACTCCTATCCATAATCCGATTAATCCTGAAATTAAACCTGCTGTCCAGAACACTGTCACTACTTTCCATTCTCCCCAACCACTTAATTCAAAGTGATGATGAATCGGGCTCATCTTAAAGATACGTTTTTTTGTAAGTTTATATGAAGCAACTTGTAACATAACTGAAGCAGTTTCAATTACAAATACTAGCCCAATTAGTAACAATGATAATTCTTGATTTAACATAATTGAAATTGTTGCGAAAATTCCACCTAAAGCTAAGCTACCAGTGTCTCCCATAAATACCTTTGCGGGATTGAGGTTATACGGTAGAAATCCTAATAATGCAAAAATCATTATAATACAAAATGCTCCAATTGCTGGTGAATCTAAAACAAAGCTCATAATGGCATACATTGTAAAACCAATGATTGATAATCCTGTTGCTAAGCCATCTAAACCATCTGTTAAATTCACAGCATTTGAGAACCCAACTTGCCAAAAAACAATAAAAATCACATATGCAAAAGATAATGGAATACTAATATTTGTAAAAGGTATGTTTAGATTAGTTGAAAATTCTACAAGATGGAGAACATCACTTAGTAAAAAGAATACTACTGCAATTGCAATTTGTGCTAAAAATTTCTGCTTACTTGTTAAACCTTGGTTGTTTTTCTTAACTACGATGATGTAATCATCAATAAAACCTATTAAACCAAAACCAATTGTCACAAATAATAATAAAATGATTGGATTTGAATTATCTACAAAGAAAATTGCAATAATTGAGGTAATGATAATACTAATTAGAAAAGTCAAACCACCCATTGTCGGTGTGCCTGTTTTTTTCATATGGCTTTGTGGACCTTCTTCACGAATGCTTTGTCCAAATTTCATTCGCTTAAGCGTTGGAATTAAAATAGGTACTAAGATAAAAGTAATTAATAGTGCGATAATCGCAAGTATAAAAAACATAATTGTCTCCTTTATATATTTAATTTTTAGTTTTGTCTTCTGAGTTTATTAATTGATAATATCTCGTTCATTTTATCAATATTTTAAAGTAAATTCATTTAAAATTTGTATGAGATCGTATGACGCCCTTTGAAGTAACACGAGCTGAGAAGGGAATGATAATAACCACCCCCTCACTTATATTTGCTACTAAAGTTCTATTTTGTAACCTATGCTCAATATGCTTGTCACAACTTTTAGACGTTCATTCAATTCTCATAACTTATCATCTACTTTTTCAAGTCAAATTATAATCAATCGTTAGAATCTTGACTATTGTTTGTCTGTTGTTCTTGTTCAGAAGAGGTCGAAGTATCATTCTTATTGTTTTTTCCCTTATCCTCTGAAGAACTAGCTTTATCTTTATTAGAAGAGTCATTTGATGTTGTCTCATTGTCATTTGTATTCGTCGATGTATCGTCAGGATCTTCTGGAGATAATTCAATTTCAACCTTACTATTGTCTTTTAATGTGGTTCCATTGTTAACCGATTGTTTTGTTACATATCCACTACCTTTAGTTGTAACGTTAATGCCGGTTAATTCTTGAAAGGCAAGTACATCATCTTTTGTCCAACCTTTCATATTTGGCATTGTAATATCACCATCAGTTAACAAGAGCACCTTACTATTAGGCAATAATTTTTTATTGGCTTTAATTGATTGAGATTTGACGTTATCTCCATTACCAATAACGGTTGCTTGTAAATCTTCAGATTTCAAACTTTCTTTTGCTTTTTCAGTAGATTGTCCAGTTACATTTGGTACTTTTGAATATTGTGCAGATTTAGTTTCATCTTTTTTAGAACCTACATTTAAATATTTAAGTGTATTTTCCATAATTGGTTTGAAAGCCTTACTTACACCCATTTCATAAGCTTCTTGATCATTCTTTTGAGCTAAGCTCATACCGGCATAAACAATAACTTTGGGATTTTTCTTAGGCGCATCACCAATGAAACTTACAAAGTATGGATTTTCACCCTTAACATATCCGCCGTTTTTTTCATCCGCCACTTGGGCAGTACCTGTCTTACCTTCAATATCATAACCATCTACTCTATAATTCATCGCATGACTCTTCTTACTATTAACTACTTTATCTAATTCTGTTTCCACTTTACTTGCGGTAGAAGCAGTAATTGGTTTGCCAGCAATTTCTTTTTTGCCTTGATAGAATGTCTTTTTGGAAATTGGATTTTTAATACTATCCACAAACCATGGTTTAAGCATATTCCCTTTATTAAAGAAAGCAGATTGCGCCTGAATCATTTGTACCGGCGTAACAGTTGTAGATTGCCCGAATGCTGACGTTTTTTGTTGTAATTCATTCGACCAAGCAATATTACCCTCTGCTTCACCATCAAACAGACCACCAGTTGGTTTGTTAAAACCAAATCTTTCGTACCATGATTTCATTTTGTCAGCACCTACTAAGTCTTGTAAGTGCATCATCAGCGTATTTGAAGAATAAGTAAAGCCTAATGACATTGGAATTTCGCCCCAACCAGTTTTATTCCAGTCGGAAATTCTAGAACCCATGATATCACGATGTCCAGACTCATATTTTTTCTTAGGATCAAACTTACCTTCCTGTATAGCTGCCGCTAAACCAAATGATTTAAAAGTAGAACCTGGTTCATACGTATTTTGATATAAATCATTCGCCCATTTTTTTCCGAAATCTTCACCTGTCTCAGGATTAAACGTAGGACGTTGACTGAATGCTAAGATTTCACCTGTTTTAGCATCCATGACAACAGCAAATAAATCTTTTGGTTGATATCTCTTAACCATATCATCCAATGCTTCCTCAACGAATACTTGTATATTTGAATCAATTGTTAAATGAACATCATCACCACGTTTAGGTGATTTTTCATTTTTAGTATTTGGAGCAATATATCCCCATATATCTTGTATATAAGATAATGCACCTTTAGTTCCACTTAAATAACTATCAAAGATTTTTTCAACACCAAGTGCACCTTTTAATTCGCCTGTATCTGGATTTTTTTGTGCCATTCCTATTAAGTGAGACGCAAAATTACCATTTGGATAAAAACGTTCAGTTTCTGGATATAATGTAATACCTGGTAAGTCCATTTTTTCCAGTTTCTGTTTATCTTGATAAGTTAAATTAGTTCCTTTTTGACCAAATTCCACTTGGAATGCTTTTTTCTGATTAAGTCGTTTTTCAATTTCTTCCGGTTTCATGTCTATAATTTTAGAAAGTTCTTTAGCTGTCTTCTTTTTATCCTCTACATAGCGAGGTTTTTCTCCACTTTTACCTGCGCTCTTATCGACTACCGCTACAACTTTATATCTTTCGACATCTTCGGCAAGAATTTTACCGTTTCTATCATAAATCTTGCCTCGTTCAGCTTGTTCATTGTTTTGAACTAAATATTTTTCATTCGCTCGCATTACTAAATCTTGTCCATCAGAATGCCCTGTGATCATAATATATGAATATCTTAAAACCAATATAAAAAAGAGCAGTCCGAATATACCAACAAGGAGGACTGCTCCTAATTTATTTTTTCTAATTTTAATTTTTCGCTTCGCCATTTGTACGCACTACCTTTACATTGTCGTTATTTAGGCTCATACCTTGTGCTTTAGCCTTGTCGTAAATGCGTTGGTAAGAAGAACTTTTTTTAATTTCAGATTGAATTGCGCTATTTTCACTTGATTGTTGTTCAATTTTGGAGTCTAAATCTGCAATCTTTCTATTCGTATCATACGCATCCATTTTTAAAGATAGCATATAAATAGCAATAACTGCAATTGCAGTAACAAGTGTTATGTATAAGTATTTCTCAAATCTTGTGAGTTGAACTACAACCTTCTTAGTAACTGTTCTTGTTTGTGGTTCCGATTGAGGTTGTTGTTTCGGTATACTATTGTGCTGGACGTCTTCATATGGTTCATATATTTCTTCTACAGCCATCGTCAATTACTCCTTATTTTAAAATTTCTGCAACACGTAATTTAGCACTGCGCGCTCTGTTATTTTCATCCAAATCTGTATCCGTTGCCGTAATTGGTTTGCGATTTACTCTCTTGAGTTTAGGTGTGTAAGCTTCAGGAATAATTGGTAACCCTCTAGGCACATCAGGACCCTTTTCATACTCTTGAAACATTTGTTTGCATAATCTGTCTTCTAAAGAGTGGAAAGTGATTACTGAAATTCTGCCTCCAACTTTTACAAGCTCGATTGCCTGCTCAATTGAATCTTCGAATGCAGATAATTCGTCATTAACGGCAATACGTATAGCTTGAAATACACGCTTTGCAGGATGACCACCTTTTCTTCGAGCTTTAGCAGGAATGCCTTCTTTAATGATGTCAACTAGCTCTAATGTAGTTTCGATAGGCTGATGTTCACGATGTGCTTCAATTCGTCTCGCTATTTGTTTAGAAAATTTCTCTTCACCATAGCGATAAAAAATCTTAACAAGTGCTTCATATGGCCATTGATTGACTACTTCGTATGCGCTAAGTTGCTGCGTTTGATCCATTCTCATATCAAGTTTAGCATCATGATGATAACTAAATCCTCGCTCTGGAACATCCAACTGTGGACTAGAAACGCCTAAGTCATAATAAATTCCGTCTACCTTTTCAATGTTTAAGTTTTTTAAAATGTCAGTTAATTCTCTAAAGTTACTATGTACGAACGTGACTTTATGTAGATGATCTTTCAATACCTCTTTAGCATTATCTAATGCTGTAGTGTCTTGATCAATCGCAATTAATCTACCGTCATCGTTTAATTGATTTAATAAATAGAGTGCATGACCCGCGCCACCAAGCGTACAGTCTACATAAATACCATCTTCTTTGATGTCTAAATAATCAATTGTTTCGTTAAGCATGACGCTAATATGATGAAACACGACTTATTCCTCCATTAAAAATCAAAATCTATTAAATCTTCAGCAATATCTTCGAAACTCTCTTCAGATTCATCATAAAAATCATTCCAAGTTTCTCTATCCCAAATTTCAATTCGATTTGAAACACCTATTACTGTACATTCTTTAATTAAACTAGCGTACTTCCTCAAATTTTGAGGAATGTTAATACGCCCTTGCTTATCCAATTCCACTTCGATGGCACCTGAGAAGAACATACGCATAAACTTACGTGCGTCTTTCTTTGTCATAGGTAAGGTTTTCATTTTTTCTTCTATTTGTTGCCACTCTTCAAGTGTGTAACCGAATAAACATTTATCAAGGCCTCGCGTGATAATAAAACGTTCGTTTAAGTCATATCTAAACTTAGATGGAATTATCATACGTCCTTTAGCATCAAGTTGATGTTCGTATTCTCCCATGAACATTATTATCACCTCACCTTATTTATAATTTACCACATATCCCCACTATCCTCCACTAATTCTGTAAAATATCTTAAAATTCTTTTTTCATACAAAAAAAACCTATTTTATCATTTCGATAAAATAGGTTTAAAGCTTGATTTATTAAGGTTTAATGATGATTTGATCAAATGTGTATTCAAGTGGTGGGAAAGTGGAGGGACTAAACACATCAATCCCAAAATCATTCATAATTTGTAGTGGATTCCAGATTCTTTCTTGTAATCCGTGGTGAGGATGTAATACTAAATCCAATTCTCTAAATTGTCTCATACTAATATCATTCTCACGTTCAATATTTAACAAATAGCGTTTCAGTAAATAATCAAATTGTTTATTATGAATTTCTTCATTTTTAGTTACTAAATTGAAATTATCTTGATTTTCCTTAACTTCATTTAATAATTGTTGATACACATTTTCATGTTTTGCTTTCAATTCTTCTACTTGTTGTATAAACATATCGGAAGCTTTTTCACGTACAAATTCATTTTTGTCATCATCGATACCATCTTGAATAACTTTTTCAACATTAAGGCTATATTGTTTAAGTAGTTTTTGTGTTCTTTCCATCATATATGTCATCTTCATACGTGGAATAACTATTGGCATTTCTACATTAAGTAATTTGAATACATTATTTAGTTCTGCCCAATATTTAATTTCACTTGGACCACCTATGAATGCTACTGTATTAAATAGCCATTCTTCCATGACTGGTCTCGTAACGACGTTGTTTGAGAAACGCTCCGGCTCTGTCTCTATTAATTCAATTAATTCATCTTCAGAGTAGGTAATATCAGATTTACTTAATTTAAAATGATTATCTTCTTTTGATATTAATTGACGCATACCATCCTCATGAAGGAACAAATGTACATTAGTATCTGTCTGTATCATTTGTGTTAATCCCGATGCAATGGTTTGCTCTTGTGTTTGTCTGAATACTTGATTAATTTTAGAATGATTATTTACTATTTCTTTGAGTAATGGTTTTTCAAGTTGTCTAAGCTTATCGTTCTGTGCATCGATGAGTAGCACACCGTGTTCTTTAAAGACCGTATGCAATAAAGCCTTAAATATATCAGTCCAAGTATCAAACTCATTAATAATATCCACGCATAATCTATATAAAGGTTTAGAATGTTTAGTTTCTTTTAATTCTTCGAAGAAAAGATTTAATGCATTAAACATAGCTTCCTTATCAGGAGTATATCTTGAAATATTTGTTTCTGGAGGCGTCATTGTATGGTACTTCACTTTCTTTAATTGCGCCTCTTTCACATTATAAACATACGTATGATTCACTTCATCAAAATCATGATCCTCTCCAGCAATCCAAAACACAGGAATAACCGTTTCACCGTATTCTTTAGTTAGTTGACTACTTAACGTTACTATCGAAAGAATTTTATGGAAAGTGTATAAAGGTCCCCCAAACAATCCTGATTGTTGACCTCCAATAACTACTTTAGCTCCTTGTTCAAGCGCCTCAATATGCTCTAGCTGAGAAGTAGTTAATTTCAAATCCGCCATATAGTCTTTAATGATTTGTGCTAATTGTTTTTCTCTACCATTATTAGCACGTTTCATTCTAGTCGTGAAACTAGCTGTCTCAACTGGGTTATATTGATAAAATTCTAATAAACTTTTATCACTTTCTTTTAATTTTGAAATAAATGAATCTTTTTCTTTAAAATGAGTTACTCGACAATCCATATCTATACTCCTTCAACATAGCTATTACTCATATAGTATAAAGATTATAGCATTATATAACAATTTAACGGCTTAAAAATTTATAATTTTTGAAGTGAAATTTACCCTTTCGTCCTGAAAATACAATTGAATGAAATTTACATATTATTTAAGTTATAATATAACAAAAGAAATAAGGGGGATAACGCAAATGAGTGAAGTAAAACATCTTGAAATTAATTATAAAACAGACGAATTGTTTGAGGCTTTTAGAGAATTCGGTAACAAAGATTTATACATGGTTGAAGAACTACAAGGCCAAATGATCGATGCCAGTTCTGAATCACCATTCTATGGCATCTTTCACGGTGAAAACCTTGTTGCCCGAATGGCTTTACTAAAAAAGGGTGACGTTGAGGAAATTTACTTTCCAGAATTCGATGATTATTTACTACTTTGGAAATTAGAAGTTTTAAATAACTATAAAAATAAAGGGTACGGTCAGTCACTCATTGATTATGCAAAATCTTATCATATGCCTATCAAAGCCATTGCACGTCAAAATTCTAAAGATTTTTTAATGAATCAAGATTTTGAGGATGTACACGCTAAAAATCCTGAAGGTCATGATGTACTCGTATGGTCTCCTAAATAATTAATTATAATATGGAAAAACTACGGAGTGATAAAAGTTCTATCAGAATCTTTACCACTCCAACTTTTTTGCATAAAATGTTTTTACTCATTTTCAATTAAATCAACTAATTCACTCAATGATTTAATTTCGTAATCTGGATTTATATCAGAATTATTCTTTTTATTTCTTACATTAAACCAGCATGTAGCTATTCCCGCATTTTTTCCACCTAATACATCTGAAGTTAATGAATCACCAACAATAATGGTAGATTTTCGTTTGTCCTTACCAATTTTTTCAAACACATAATCAAAAAACTCAATCATTGGCTTTTGATAACCCGTTTCCTCTGATATAAATACATCATCAAATGTGTCTTTAAATTGTAATTGTGCGATACGTCTTTTTTGAGTATCTGTAACACCATTAGTAACAATATAAAGCTCATTGTTTTGAGCTAATCGATCTATCGTTTCTAGAGTAGAATCAAAATGCTTAATGGGTGCTTTAGCTAATTCATCCCTAAAAGTAACATCTGCTTGTTTACCATCCACTTCAATCCCATAATGATTAAAATATTCAATGAATCTGTGTGAAAGAACTTCTTCTTTAGTTAGTTTATTCTTTTGAAAAGCCTCCCAATGTGCCTGATTAATTTGTTTAAAAAATTGAAAGTCTTCTGCTGTTGGGTAATGATGATAATGTTTGGCCATATTGTGAAAAGCTTTATCTTCAGCATCATAAAAATCAACTAATGTATCATCGAAGTCTAATAATATTGTATTATATTTCATATTTTCATCCTTAACGTTTATTTTCTACAATCTATTTTAACAGAAATATATTTATAAATTAAAAAAGACCAGAGCGCTTGCCCTGGTCCATGATAATTAAAATTTCAAATTAGAAGCCGAAAATTTTACCTAAAACACTGATTCCGTTTTCTACGATACCTACGATGCTTGTACCCATTTCAGCCCAGTCTTTATCTTGTCCTGCTTGTACTGCTGCTGCAATTGCTTCTGCTAATTTTTGCATATTTATCTCTCCATTTCTCTATAATTTTTTAAGATTTAAACTAAGTTTTAAAATAAACGTTAAATTAGAAACCAAAGATTTTACTTAATTCAGTTACACCGTTTGAAACGATATCTAAAATACTTGTACCTAATTTAGTCCAGTCTTGGTTTTGACCTGCTTCAATTGCACTTTTTACTGCGTTTGCGATTTTTTCCATGATTACTATCTCCTTTATAATGTTTATTTATATTTTCAATAAATGTTATCTGTCGAACTTAGAATCCGAATAATTTACCTAAAATGCCAACACCGTTTTCTACGATACCTACAATGCTTGTACCTAATTTAGCCCAATCTTGGTTTTGGCCTGCTTGAACTGCATCTGAAATTGCTTGTACTAATTTTGACATTTAAATCGCTCCATTCTTTTAATTTTATATATTTAAATTGTTTAATTTTTAGATTTAGAAACCGAAGATTTTACTTAATTCTGTAACACCGTTTGAAACGATATCTAAGATACTTGTACCTAATTTAGTCCAGTCTTGGTTTTGACCTGCTTCAATTGCACTTTTTACTGCGTTTGCGATTTTTTCCATGATTACTATCTCCTTTATAATGTTTATTTATATTTTCAATAAATGTTATCTGTCGAACTTAGAATCCGAATAATTTACCTAAAATGCCAACACCGTTTTCTACGATACCTACAATGCTTGTACCTAATTTAGCCCAATCTTGGTTTTGGCCTGCTTGAACTGCATCTGAAATTGCTTGTACTAATTTTGACATTTAAATCGCTCCATTTCTTTTTATTTAAAGTATTTAAATCTTAATGTATAAAATTCAATAGATACATTAAGCTATTTCTTAAAACCAAAAACGATTAATTGGTAAGTTTTTGTTTACCTATCGTTTTGTTACTTATACTATATAGTGATTTATGCTATTTGCGTTCTATCTTTCTTAACTTATAAATTAGACATCAAAACTGTAGACCTTTGATTACATAAAACACACTTAGGCATTCAAATATGTTGTGCAAAATCTGACAATTCCGCAAACGTTTACAAGACCTTTACATTAGCTTTATATTTCTTTAAAATTCACCTTGTTTTATAAACGCTTTAACCTACTAAGAGACCATTGCAAGTCAAGGATTCTCATTACAACCATTTATCTAAACAGACAAGTGAATATACTCTAGTCCTTTTCAACTATTTAATTAATCGTAATGTTAGTCATTGCAACTTTATTCATTTCTGTATTTCACTATTTATCATGATACTTTTATTTTGTAATTGGATTGAGTATATGAATAATAGATGAGAATAATTTCAACACTTAGGATCTATTTATTACTTTATTCCTTCATAGATGTTTATAGTTTGTTCATAGTTGCTTATAATGCTTCCTATTGGTTCTATACATTTGATTACTTCTGCGTCCATATGGCTTGACGATATTCATTCAATTGCTCGACTTTATGTCTTATTGCACTTGCACATAGTCGATATAAGTTACAAATACACATAATTAGTGAAAAATATAAACTTTTTTTATATTAAAGCTATTGCTAAATAAGGTTTCTTTAGCTATAATAATTCTTGTGTTAAAAATTTATGTCCTGGTAGCTCAGCTGGATAGAGCAATGGCCTTCTAAGCCATCGGTCGGG
>ERZ1023420.158-NODE-158-length-28315-cov-76.075902_pt1 | contig 28315 bp, 22 predicted proteins | sample MGYA00380512_ERZ1023420 | MGnify/ENA primary metagenome ERZ1023420 (study PRJEB33173, sample SAMEA4830390) | metagenome | study: EMG produced TPA metagenomics assembly of the PRJEB25223 data set... | reverse complement strand
ACGGATTTTCGCCATGCCACGAAATTAGGCATATGTTAGCCAGTTAAGGGAACAACGACATGACAAAATGGTAATTATCTATATTTTTCTAACTTTGCAACAGAACCGGCTGACCTATAAATATATACTTATAGGTCAGTCATTATAATGTTTTTTGATTTTTTATTAAAGAGAAGTTTCTATCGAAGACGATGATAGTCATAAAGGATTGGAAAAAAATAGTTTAGATGGTGATGAGGGTTACTATATAAGAGTTAAAGGAAACTCAATTTATGATTTCGATAATCCTAATTCAAAGGCAACTAAAGAAAACGAATTTAAAAAAATTGATTAATACTACTCAAAATTTATTTTTGATAATGAATAACCTATACAAAAGTACTACCTATAATGCTTAATTATGTCAACTCAACACAAAGGGACAAACGCTGTTAAATCAGCATTTAGGTCGTTTTGTTCGGATTATAGGTTATAAATATTTTATATATACCCCGAGTGACACGTTTTCATGCATCTTCATAAAGATAACTTTTGTATCTTTATGAAAAATTTCACATTACAAAGTATCGTGTTAAACTGGTCGTTTTTGTTATACTTAAAAAGCACTTCCTGTGCATGAAAGGAGGTGTGATGTACAAATGACTATTGCACTTTTCGTCGTAACAATTATCATTTGTCCAGTTTTGACTGGCATCATCGCAAATTATTTGTATGATCAATTCAAATGATAAAAAGAAGACCCCCACAAAGCTTTGGACGGCTGTGGGGGTTTTTGATGTACAAACAACATCGCACTTTTCGTTACTTCTAGTATATTATTTCTTATGACTTTTGTAAAATGAAAGCTAAATATCTTTATAAAATATCAATTTAAATCAATTGTCGTGGCTATTTTTTAAGATGAGGAGTAATTTAATACTATGAATCAATCAAAAATCGCAAAATTAAGAAAAGACAAATCTTTAACGCAAGAAAACTTAGCCGAAAAGGCCTGTGTCACAGTAAGAACTATTCAAAGAATAGAGGCAGGTGAAGAAGTTAGTAGCGAAACACTTAAAAATATTTAGAATGCGTTAGATGTTACCATCAATGAACTCTTTGAATCGATTGCGTCGTCTGATAAGGAGGAGGAAATCATGGAAATAGCTAAAGAACAACAAAAGCAGTTTCATTATCGTAGAAATGAACAATTGACGTTTCGATTCATCGCATTTGGCGTTGTCTGGATTTTTATGCTGTTTTTAAGTTTAGCTATGATGCACTATGTTTTAAATGTATTGATATCAAAAAAATTAGATGAAAAATATCCAATGACTGTTGGTATGAACAATAAAAGATCTAATATGAAATAGCAACCTGTCAAAAATGGTTGGGAATTTATGGCTCGATATTGGTGAATCATTTTTCCAATTGGCGGCTTTTTAAGTTGGCTTATTCCTGAATTGACAGGAAAGTAAATCTCAAACAATAAAAATATAGTTGGGAAGCATCGCTTTTTATTATTTGAGTGTTCACAATTGATATCACCTGTTTTAAAAGGTTCTCATTTTTGAGTGTGGGGGGGTCAGTAACTTTTTATGCCGAGAAAATTGATTGTCATTGAGAAGAACCCTTAACTAAACTATATCGACGAATGTCGGTATAGCGTGAGCTATGATACCGACCATTCGATAAGATTCGGGATTGTTAAGGGCTCGGAGGCTCAATGACAATCAAGGAATTGGAATAAATACCAGCGATGATGTGATGAACGATGATAAATAAAAAGGTACCTATACGGTACCTAAGTGATATCACGATCATAACTTTGGAAAACAAACCATTCGATGAGTTCATAGGGATCGAATGGTGTAGGTGGATGTGTATATGCCAATAAGTTGTGTCTCTGGCAGTGAATATAAACAGCGCTAGCGAGTCGATTTAATGTATTCAGCTCATCCATATCGGCATGATTTTGGTCGACTTTTTCAAATAATAAAATAACTTCAACGATGTCATAACCGAGTTGTTCAAGGTACATTTGAATATGATGATACATATGAAAGGTCTCCTTTATAATGAATACGCCGTATCACAGGATTGTGATACGGCGTTGATTGATGTGATAGATATTCAATATTGATTTTTTTGAGTAAGACAAAGCTATTTAGATTTATTTCTGATCTTGAACATAGCGGCTATCGGGCGCATCAAACTGAATGCCTTTTGTTTTTTTGCCTACTGGTGTAACCAGATTCAACTCATCATTGTTTTGACTTATAAATGCATATTTTTTGTCATAGACATCAGCGGTACCACCTGCAATATCAAAGGCGATCATATGATGGTTAGGATGTTTGTTGGTTGTGAGGTAATCGATCGTACCTTTGTTTTCATCTAAAGCATTTGATATACCACTTTCCGTCATGACTTGTTCAATATCGCCAATATCTTCAGGTTGTTTTGTGTTACCAATCCCTTGGGGATGAATGGCAAATGCTTCTCGTGTCGAGTGATTCCCTGTTTCATCTTCCGTTACTTGGATACGTACTTTTTGAGGCTGAGGGGCCTTATAAGTCATATTATCTAAATGTTTTATGGCTGTTTCAGGTTGGGTCTGAAAGTCACTTGCTTTGAGTTTAAAATCATCATGATCCTCTAGTTGTTTACGATTCACAAGTTTTTGTATTTCTTGTTTCATTTCTTTTTTTTCATATTGAAAAGCAGCACGATCATCCTTTTTAGCCATATCAATAATGGCTTTATCTGATTTGTCTTTAAAATCACCTAACGTACGATCAGATGCTTGATCACTACTATAAACGGTTTGTTTGCCATTTTGTGTCACAATATAAGCTGCTACGACGGAATTTTTTGTCGGTGTTGGATTTTCTTCTTTTTTGACGAGATATGAGATGTGTTGACCTTGATGCATCACGTCACCTAATTTAACGTGTGTTTGATTGGCTGCTTGGTTATGGTGCCCACATCCCGCTAATAAGAAAGCGAGACTGATCATACTAATGATACTTTTTTTCATTGTGATAACTCCTTTGTGTTTTGGATATAAAGAAGCGATAGCTCTTCATATTGAAGACCTATCGCTCAGTTAACTGATTAAGCTTGGTGAGAAGCACGGCGAGCGATGAATCCAATACCCGCTATCAGTGTGATGATGCCAATCATTGTTGTTATATCAGTATGAGATTGACCTGTCTCTGGTAATGTTTGATCTGTTGTATCATGTTGTGTTGCTGCTTGTGTTGTGTTTTGATTGTGTGATGATGATTGAGATGATGTGTCTTCATAATGACCGAAGGTTTTAAAATCTTGACCACTGCTGTCGGTACTGTGTTTAACTGTGCCATCTTTATAAAGACGTGTGATGCCTGCACCGCCGACGCCTGATTTGTTATTGGTTGTCACTTCATAATAATCACCATGGTCTTTCGGTTGACCATAACGAATTAAATCAGGTTGATTACCGTGCTGTTTGTCGACTTGTTGAATAATGTCGACGGCATTTGATCCATTGATAGTACTTTCAGCTTTTGCCTGAGGGGCATGTAAACCCGATAATAAAAGTGTTCCCGCAATGGCAGTCGTACTAAGTAATTGTTTTGTTTTCATAGAATCGCTCCTTGTTGAATAAATTAGATTGATGATTACTTGATCTCAATAATCAAAAATAAATCATCAATCGAGACAGCGTTAAATACATTTAAATTCCTCCTTACTATCTTTGAAACGTTTGATATTTGTAGTACATATGTAAGACAACGCCGATGGCGACAGGGACGATAATAAAATACATGATGATCATGTAGACACCGACAAAGAAGAAAAGAAAACCTAGGTAACCCATGGCGATAAACCAAGCACCATTGCCTACCTCTACACGACGATTCCGTTTTTCAGCGTCCATATTAGTCATAGTCCAATTTCCGTTTCGATGATTGTAGTTAAACGCATATCGATCATCGGCGTAGACTTTGCCTTTTTCTTCACGAATCCGTTGGTTATGACGTTCAGTAAAGCGATTTTCATGTTTCACTAAGCCCCAATAGAAACGTGTAAAGTTGAAGGATTTCACAAAACGGATGTACGTTAATGTGAGTGGGGATAATATCATGACGATGAAGGTATATAGATGCACGAGTTGCGTCATGATGGGTGGTGCTGAGAGTGGGACAAAGAAAGGTTCTTTGCCAATCTCAAATGGAAAAACAATCGATACGAGGATGATATAAAACCAAAACCAACGTGGGACGATTTGAAAGACCGATTGAACAAAACGTAAGAAACTTGAAGTATTCAGTTGTTGAGTATTCTGATACAAACGGAGATGATTGAGTTGTTTGAGTGATTGAAACATAGACCTTAAAGTGTTCCTTTCATATAAATCATTTGTAGTTGAATCAGTTCGGTTGTGAACTGCGCAAAGAGCGTGTCAGGTGACACTAAACGTAATGCATGACGATATGTAAAACAAAAATGAATGGCTTCTGAGGGGGCCATTTGGAATGTCACAAGCATTTTGTGTGCGTCATTTTTGAGGACGTATGTTTGATAATGATGTTGTAATTGTTGATAAAGTTGATGTGTCATTTCATATGTGACACTCGTCGGTGTCACTTGATCATCGGTCATGGTTTGATGACTCATATAATAATTTTGCGTATGATGGTCGTATAATAAATGTTGATGTTGATCGTTTAAAAAGTCACGAATATCTTCTAAATCTCGTTGAATCGAACGCGGATGAACGTGAAATATTTCAGCCAACAAAGGCACATTAACATAACGGTGATCACGTAACTTAGTATAGATAGTTAATGTTCGTTGAATCTTGTTTCCCACAACAGTGTCCCCCTTATGATTTTGATTATAAGTAAAACAGACGACAGTCATTGTCGTCTGTAAAAAATTAAAATAGTTATCAAATTGAATGATGTTTATGGTGTTTAAGATGATTATTGCATCTCATTTTTGTGATTCATGTTGTGACAGATAGTGTCGTTTTGAGACAGTGTTAAATGACATGATAGTAATACGATTGAATTAAAAAATAGTCACGTAAGTCATGAGGATTGAGCGCAACAGCGGTTAACTCTAAACCTAATTTGAGATCATTACGTAGGTAACGATAGATGTTTTGAAAGAGTTGTTGCATCGTTGTGATTTCATTTTGCGTGGCACGATATTCAAAGATTTTTTGACATATGATAGCGACCTTCACAGGATCTTTTTGATGTTTGAACAAGTACTGATTAATGTGTTGATATACCATTTGTTTCACCTCTATTTGAAAAATTTTCAACGTTTCAACTAGAACGATGGCCATCGTTCCTATGGTTTTGAACTTTGAAAAACGTCTCAACTTTTTGAACGAACATCATCTCCAAAAAACAAACATGCATTAAAATAACGAAAGTTACCGGGATTTAAAAAGTTACCGAGACGTCATAAAGCCCATAGCGGCGCGGTTGAAAATTTGGAAATTGTCAATTTTGTTTAAAATTGGCTACTTTTTGGTAAAAAAAGTTACCGGGGCTTTTTCGGGTTATTTTAGCTCCAATATCGAAAGTAGATATTGGAGCTGATCCCTTGGGGCTCTAAGTTCAACGCAGTTGGAGCAAGTGAGCGAAGCGAGCGGTAAGGAAACCCCAGCTATGCTGGGTGCCACCGAAGGTGGCATCGTTGTCCCTTATGCTCTTTACTTGGTAACTTTTTTTAAGGTACCAAGTATACAAAAAAGTTAGCTCCGGAGCACAAAAAAGTGCTTTGGAGGTTACTTCTTTTCTTTGAAAAATAGGAGTGAATAGCGATCTATTTTGAAAAGTTGAAGGCGTGTTTGAGATGTCATGGCATTTGATTTTATGTGTGGTTGAAATCGTCAGTGATCATATGAAAAAGAAAAAAACAAGGACATGTTAAGACGTTAAAAAAAGACTTTCAATATAAAAAAATGGGCGATTCAAATCAAAAAAATGTGTGATATTTTTTTGTATATATGAAGCAAATGAGACGATGTATGGGCATGTTTGGGATTGGTTTTAAAAGTTAAAAAATGACAATCAATGATCGATAAGAGCGAGCCAAAAAACTATTTTTTAATAAAGTTCAAGCGCCTTTGATTATTCCATTTTTGAATGTTTAAGGTCAGTGAATGAATCCAAATAGGGTATTAAAATCATTCAATGTTATTCATTTTTACGTCGCGTTTTTGATGATTTATGTGTTCAAAAATGAAGTGATCATGATTCAAAAAAGGAGCTTAACGGCTCATCATTTGTGTCATATTTTGAATTGAAACACGACCATTTTTGATTTAAAAGTCACTTAAAAAATATGATGCTTTTGGATGTTTAGTTTGATTTTAAAGACATCATTGTGGTCAAAAAGAAAGACAGAATGAGGTTGTTTTTTCAAAAAAAGGAAGGAACAAAAATGACATTGTGCATGGATATATCATTTAAAAAAGTATCATAAAATTAAAGTTAGATGAGATAGATTGGATCTAAAAAAGGAAGCATGCTGATAGTATAAAATGATTTTTTTAAGTTTAAAAATGGGATGTCAGACGAGAGTGTTTTAATTTAAATGATAACGGTTAATATGAAAAAGTAGTGTGAAAATATATTGTAGTAAAGCGCAAAAGGAATAGGACAAAACACTTTTTTAGTTGGTATAATACTCATTAAAGTTTGAAAAACTGAGATGATAGATTTTTGAAATAAAGTTATCCGAACAGAAATGGTAGCTATTTAACTTGATAAATATGACTCAGAAACCATTGAATAAACATCATATGTTCTTCTAATTTACTATATTGGAATCATAAAATGAATTAAATATAAATAACAATGAGGTGTCAATAGGTATGGAAATCAAGGAATATTTTGAAATTGCCAATACTATATTGAGATGGTTAAGCATATTTGTTATACCGTTATTTGGAATCATTATATCAAAATTGGTTGATAGAAATAATATAATGAATCCCAATAAAGAAAGATTAGGTAGACTATTTAAAAATATATTAAGATTTATTGGTTTGGTTATACTTTTAGATATATTGATGTTTTTGAGTATTAGTGAAATATTTTCAGAGGTTAAAAATATTAATTCAATAAAATCAGATTTATGGAGTGCATTCTACATATTTACAGCGTTTAATGTGGTATATGCTATATTTTTATTCCCCCTATTTATCAAAGAAAAGAAATATTATGAAGTTGAACTTACGCATAATAATAAAAAGATGAAATATATTGTTCGTGATAGAGTCGAAGATAAAGATGATGGAAAACTTATATATATTGATGAAGATGAAAATAAAGAGTATGAAGAGAATATTAGCGATATTAAAAAAAGAGAATCAAGAGTGACTTTTATACCTCATGTCGTAGCACTTTTTAGTATTAATAAGGATGCATTAAAAGAAACTAAAGTATTTCCTATGTGGCTAAGATGGTCATTATTTATCATATTAGTAGGTGCTGATACATATATTGCAATTACATGCTTAAAAGCATTATATGATTTATGGAGATGGGACTTTGGTAAATTATTGATACCGTTTAGAATATTTCTTTCTACATTTCCAGTAGTATTAGTATTAGAAATAACAGTACTAGTAGTATTCTTATATAAAACGTGGTTAGGTAAAAATAAGTTGAAATATCATAACAAAAAGAAGGGTGACAGTGAGATGAAATTAAATGAGGAAGAAGCTTTTAGAATGATTTCTTTACTAAAGAGTGAATTTCGAGGCGTTAGAAATAAGACACCTGAGATAATGAAAGATGATACTTTGAATTATCAACAAAAAAAGCAACAATTAGATGACATCGAAAACAAATGTGTCAAAAATGTATTTCGTTATTCTGAAATTAATAAAGATTTCGTTTATGGTCTGAGTAGTTTATTGATTTCATATAAAGTGGGTACAAATGGTAGAGAACAAGCATATAGAAATTTTATAACTCAATATGTTAATGGCAATGTAGAAGAACTTATACAATTTATGAATCGAGAATTGTTAGGGGAGTATGATCATGCAATACGTCGCCATCAAATACTTAATGAAATGTTTATGGAAAAGAGAGAGTAATATAAAATTTTATTTTAATATAGTTTTTAACATAAAATGACTTATCGGAAGTTATCTATCATCGTATATGCGGAGATGATATAATATATAGGTCGCCTATCTCTCAGGCGTCAATTCAGACGCAGAGAGGAGGTGCTAATCTATGCTAGAAATCCTTGTTCACATCACGACCACAGTCATCAGTGGTTGTATTATTGCGTTATTTACGCATTGTACGTAATCGCAATAATAAATAGGCGACTATAGCCACACCTAAAAATCCCCTCACTATTGCCGTAGTGAGGGGATTGGTGCATCTATGCTAGTTTCCTTGTTAACTAAATTATAACACTGTTTAGTAGAGAAATGCAAAACTATAAAATGTATGTTTAACTTAATATAGTTACTCTATAAATTATTTAAAATTAGATAGGTGAAGTTAAAAATGAAAAAGAAAGATAATAAAACAGAAGCAAATCAAATTATTACACATACTATAAAAAACAAACAGGCAGAAGATTATGATGATAATTTTGATGAATTACTATTTGATACATTTTTCTATGATTATAGTAATATAGAATTAAGTCGAATTAAAACAGATAACTACGGGGATGGAGGAGCTGACTATATATTTTTTGTATGTAATGATCAATATATACTTAGTTCAGAAGATGTAGATCAATTAGAAGATGATTCAGAAGTTGAAATACATTTTGTACAAATTAAAGAAACTGATAAATTAGATTCCGCTGTTCCCACACGATTAATTGAATTGACAAGAAACTTTTTTAAATATGAAAAAGCAGATCATTATAATGAAGAAATTATTGATAACATAAAGCTATTTCAAGAAATAACAGAGAAGATATTACCTAAAGGTAGAATAGATGTCACTTTTTATTATTTTGGCTTATTTAGTAAGCATCAACTCGATAATGCTAAAGATATAAAGCAAAGATTTGAGACTTTAAAAAGTTCCATAGCTGATTATGATTTTGTTAAAAATTCTAATTACAAAATATATACATCTTCAGATATATATAATTCACTATCAAAAGAAAGAGAATATGAATATCAATTTAAAAAAATCGATAAATATAGTGCTGAAGTAAATGAAGAAACTGATGAAACTGTAGCATTAATTTCTTTAATTCCAATACAACAATTTTATGATTTTATTACAGATGATGATAATACTATAAACACAAAATTATTTGAACATAATATAAGAGATTATAAAGGTAAATCAAATGTCAACAAAGATATCATTAATACATTAGAGATAAAAGAAGATTTACAATTCTGGTGGTTAAATAATGGTATAACTATCATTGTAGAAGAAATTAAGGAATCGAGTTCAGCTAAAAAAATATCTATAAAAAATCCACAAATTGTAAATGGTCTACAAACTTCGTATTCAATTTTTAATTATTTTCATGAAAATAATGATAAATTAGAAAAAGAAAATCGATCAATTTTTATTAAAATAATCAGAATAGATCCTGAAGAAGAGGGGGTTGAGCTAGATATAACAAAAGCTACAAATAGACAAAATGAAATTAGAGATAAAGATATACGCGCTAATGATGAAGTTCAAAAAAATATAGAATTGTATTTTAAAACAAAAGGTAAATTTTATCAAAGAAAAGATAAATATTATACAAATCGTAGAATGAATAAAAAAGATATAGTTACTTTATTTGATTTAGCAAAATACGTGTATACTATTATGTTTAAAGACCCTGTGTTCACAAGAAATAATCCGGGGAAACTTCTGAAAGATGATAAATATAATGAGATTTTTAAAATTGATGATCCTAAGCAAGATTATAATATTTATTATTACTGCTATCAAATATACGATACTATTAACGCTTACAACAAAGGAAAAATACATATTGATTCAGATGAATTTTCAAAATCTAATTTTATTCATCATATAGTATATATTTGTGTGTCTATATTACAGGGTAGTAAGGATTATTCTCCTAATAATATAAAAAATATTAAATTAAGTAATGTAAATGAAGAATTGATAAACACAGCATATCAAATACTTAATAAAGTCATTGTTAATAACAGCATCCCAGGAAGTCAAGTACTTAAAAATATTAAAGAACAATCATTTCTTGCACTTATGAGAAAAGAAATTGATGAATATAATCAATCTAAGAAGAATAAAAAATAACATTTATAAGTAAATAAAAATTTTTGAAATTTAAGGGTACACCCTAATCATACAAAAATAGTTGTTGATTTTATAGCAACTAAAACGTATGATTAGGGTGTATATTAATTACGAGGTGGAAATCAATGATTGTTGGTTATGCGAGAGTATCATCTATCGATCAAAATTTAGAAAGACAATTAGAAAATTTAAAAACATTTGGTGTTGAAAAGATTTTTACAGAGAAACAATCTGGTAAATCTATGGAAAATAGACCTGTATTTCAAGAAGCACTTAACTTTGTGAGAATGGGAGATAGATTTGTAGTGGAATCGATTGATCGTTTGGGACGTAATTATGATGAAATTATCGGAACTGTAAGCTATTTAAAAGAGAAAGATGTTCAGTTAATGATTACAAGTTTACCTATGATGAACGAAGTAGTTAGCAACCCATTACTAGATAAATTTATGAAAGATTTAATCATTCAAATTTTAGCAATGATTTCAGAGCAAGAGAGAAATGAAAGCAAACGTAGACAAGCACAAGGTATTAAAATTGCGAAAGAAAAAGGTATATACAAAGGACGTCCTCTATTATACTCACCTAATGCGAAAGACCCTCAAAAACGCATTATTTATCATCGTGTTGTAGAAATGTTAGCGAAAGGCAAAGCAATTAGTAAGATTGCGAAAGAAGTTAATATTACTAGACAAACAGTATATAGAATTAAAAGAGATAGTGATAAGGAATAATTTGACAGAAACTTTAATATTGAAAATACCATTATATAACTATAAATGATACAGTATAATTAATTATTAAAAACTATATAATTAATTAATTTTTATATAAAGGATGTGTATCAATTCATGGGAGAAATTAAGAGTGATTCAAATCAAACTAATCAAATATTTTCATCATTACAAAATGCGATAGAACAATGTGAGAGTGTATCTGAGCCTTCTAAAGATAATAGTACAACTATAAAAGGCAATACAAATGCGCATACTGCTATAGATAATTTAATCAAAATGAATCAATCGGTAGCTGAAGTGATTAGAAAAGCGAGTAAAAATATTCAAAATGTCGGTGAATCTTTTGAACAAACTGATCAATCTATAAGCAATGATATTGCTAAAAACTAAAGGGATGATGATATGACAAATAAAGTTGATGCGTATAACCAGATCATTATTGAGAAAAAAGAACAGGTTAATGAATTATTAAATGAAAAGAAACAAATCAATGGATGGTTAGATGATTATCATGATTTTACAACTTCAACAACAGGATTATATCATCACTTAGCTGAACGCTATTATAAAAGTGATATGTTCAGTCGTATTGAAGAAAATAATGATATGTTTCAGTCTGGACAGAGACAAATGATGAGTGCGTTATATGAACAACAAAATGAAATTGATAGAAAAATACGTTTAACCAATGAAGACATCGAAGATATAGAAAAATATAGAAATATTGAAACGCAAAAAGAACAAGAAGGGGGTCATACGTATGAGTATTGATATGTACGTAGGTAAGTCTAAAAGTCAGTCTTCTGATGTTGGAAGTACAGTGAAAAGTATTTCAAGTGGGTATGACAGTCTTCAAAAAGGCATCATGCAATTTGTTGGTGCAAGTGAATTACAAGGTCAAGCTTATGATTCTGGTAAACAATTCTTTTCGGCTGTTATTGCACCACTTACAGAAAGTATTAAAACACTTGGAGAACTGACTGAACAAGCTTGTAATGACTTTGTGGATCAATATCAATCAGAAGTTGATAGTCAGAGCTTAAAAGAATCTGAATTACTTGAAGACATTGAAGAATTAAACAAGCAGATTTCTCAATTAGAAGCGATGAATGCGTCACTTAAACATAAATCCTCTAAAAATAGTAGTTTATTATCTGGTAATCATCAGATGATTAGTAGTTTAGAACAACAGAAGAAAGAACTAGAAGAAAAGTTACGTAAATTAAGACAATTTGATGCCAAATCACCAAATATATTTAAAGAAGTCGAATCATTTCAGAAAACCGTGCAACAAGGTATTAACCAAGCTAAAACTGCATGGGATCCGGGTAAACAAACATTTAATATTCCTGCAGGCAAAGATATGGAATGGGCTAAAGTCAGCCAGCAAAAAGCATTAGAAGTAAAAATGGATAAAATCAATCAGAAAGCCAAAGACGGTAAGAAATTAAGTAAGAATGATATTTTCACAATTATTGCATATCAACAACAAAAGAAATCAAATATATTACCTAAAAGTGTCCAAAAATATATGGATGAAAATGCAAATGATATTTCAAAAGATTTAACAGTTGATGGCACAACTGAACTCATGAAGCAATATGGTAAATATCTAGAAGACAACCCTGGAATAACTATTAATGGAAAAATGCTTAAAGACTATGGTGTTGGTATTGCTAGAGCAGGTAGATATGGTGGGAATGTAATGGGTGGTATAGGTTTTGGTACAGGGGTTTATTCAGATATTACACAGGATCATAAAACAGCTGGAGAGGCTGTAGCACATAATAGTTTAACAACCGGTGCTGGTGTTGGAGCGGGTTTACTAGCAACTGCTGCACTCTCTTCAACTCCTCCAGGATTAGTTTTAGTAGGTACAATAGCAGCAGGTACGATAGCTACATATGTTGTCGAACAGGCATATAAAAATAATTTTCTTGGTCTAAAAACAGGAACAGATTGGGTAGGTAAGAATGTTATAGATCCAACATTTAACTGGATTAGTGATAAAGCTAAAAAAATTTATTCCTTAGAAAAATGTAAACTTGAATTTGAAAAAAATATGATAAGTACGGGTTATAAAATGGTGAAAAATAAAGGTCATAAAATAATGAAAGATGATATAACTCCAACAGTTGCGAAAGGAATGATTAAAGCTAATTCAAAGGTTAATGAAATCAAACACAATACAGAATCGACCATTAAGGATTATAAAACAAAGGCATATCAAACCATAAAAAATACTGAGGAAACAGTAAATCAAGTTTCTGATACAATGAAAGATACCTCTAATCATGTTAGAAAAAAAGTAGGTCAATCAATTAATGCAGTTACTGATTCTTTAAATCCAATGAAAGCTTTTTAAAAATATTTTAAATTAGAAAGAATGTGACTAATCATCGATAAAATAACAATAGAAACTATCGAAAAAAATAGTAAGTTTAAACTAATACATTATGAAAATAGATACTTTATTATTGATTTAAATCGAAATAAGTTAACATATATATTCCCATTGTTGAATTATTTAACAAGACAAGTTTTGGTTGAAATCGATAAAGATACATTAGATAACATAAGAACAAATCATATAAATGAAAATAAAAATAATGCATTGGGGAGTATAGGAACAGGTATCGGTGTCTTGTTTGCTACTCTAACAAAGCCTATTTTAGATTATATGAATTTTACTACCAACTTGTTACTAAATATTATGTTAGTATTAATATCAATAATTCCATTAATTATTTTAAAAGAAATTATTGATAGAAAAAAGAAAAAAAAATTTGAAATTCGTATGAGCAAAAATAAGATGAGCGCCTTTGTCTGGCCAAACTTTAAAGAGTTTTTAAAAAACATTATAATAAATATTATTTTGAGCTTTATAATAATAGCTTTGGTATTAGGTTTTATAATACAAAATCAATCAAACTATATATATATACTTGGCATTATGCTAGTACTATCATTTATCTTATTTCAAAATGTGTTGTTATATGCTCAAACAGAAATTACAGGAAAGATAGGTAGGATAAAATGGAAACGATAGGAAGTATTATATATTTAAAAGAAGGTTCTCAAAAGTTAATGATTATCAATCGAGGGCCAATTGTAGAAATTGAGGGTCAAAAGTATATGTTCGATTATTCAGCATGTAAGTATCCAGTTGGTGTTGTAGAAGATCAAATTTATTATTTCAATGAAGAGAATATTGATAACGTTATATTTGAAGGCTATTCTGATCAAGATGAAACAAGATTTCAAGAATTATTTAAAGAGATGATGGATAATTTGGATGAAGATGTTCAACGTGGTACTTTTCAACAAAAAAGATAGTTACGGATTGATTTAACATAAGTCATGATTATCAGAAGTTCAATCCACATAAAAAGACACAAGAAGTTTATAAACTTCTTGTGTCTTTTTAATAGAATTAGTTACCAAACAAGCGACTCCAAAATCCCTTTTTAGATGGTCGTTCGATCTCATCATTAGTATTAGGATCTTGTTTTTCAACTCGTTCATTTTCCTTCGCATTAGTTGATTGATTTATATCTTCATTCCTATTCTCTTCAAATATAACTTTAGGATCTATATCTTTATCTGTTGTTTGATTTTCCTCTTGTTGTTGATTATTATCTTTAGATTCTTCGGTAAATGTTGCTTCTTGCGCATTAACGTTTTGTCTATCATTAGAAGATATATCAAAAGAATAATTAAGCTGTCTTTCTTCCTCTAATTGATTTTCTAGTTTCTGAATCTTTTTATTACTTTCTAAAGCTAATATTTGTTGATTTTCAAGTAACTTTGATCTTTCCTGTAACTCTTTTCTATAGAATTCTATTGTTATTTCATGACGGCTTTCTTGTTTTTCCATCTGACTATTTAAGGTATCAATTTGATTTTTAAGTATTTCTATTATCTGAGTATCACTTTTAGATTCAACATTAATATTATCTGATTCATTCTTTTTTCTATCCTCTGTATTAATTTCGAACCCATATTTCTTTTTATTTTCATTCACCCTTTTAATGATTTTTTCTACATCAGTATCTTCTTTAATGAATGAGGTGTTTTCCTGTTTTACTGTCTCTATATTTAGTCGCTTAATATTATTAAAAATTGTTTGTTTACTAACCTCTAATTCTTCACTCAACATTTTTACACTTTTCACATAATCAACCCTTTATAAATAGTTTATCAACCCTTTACAATACATTATAAGGCTATAAGCCCCCAAATATAAAGTTATGTGTCACAAACAAAATACGTCTTATCAAAGTTTTATCTAGGGTTGATAGTTTCATCAAATGTTCGTAAAAGGTTGATAAACCTTTGATAACTATACATTTTCTCCTTTTATAACCCTATTTAAAGTGCTATAATATACTTATCATATCAAAAACCCCCAACTACTGGTAATAGTCGGGGGGCTGGTAATAAAACGTTATAGCACGTTTGTTTAATATCAAATTTATACTTGTATTATATAATGAATAACATCTTAGTGCAAGTGCCTAAATCTTTAAATAAATATAAAGCTATATAAAAACGTTTTATTACCTCTTACCAAACTAAATTTCGGAAGAGGTTTTTATTATGTCAAACTTTAAAAGAATTACAATACAAGAATTTGAACAAGAAAGATTTTATAAACTATATAAATTTTTATTTGAAGATGATTATTTTAGAAAGCTTAGTGACTCTGCAAAAATTGCTTACTGTATGTTTAGGGATCGATTCGAATTATCTAAAATGAATAATTGGATTGATGACAATGGTAATGTATATTTAATATTTACTACTAAAGATTTATGTGAACTTTTAAATTGCGGAACTCAAAAAGTAACTAAAATCAAAAAAGAATTAGAAAATTTTAATCTTTTAGAACAAGAAAGAATGGGTTTAAACAAACCAAATAAAATATATATCCTAGAGCCTAAAAAACCTTCTAAAACTAATGATAGTAAGGAATTTCGAAAATCAAAATTCCAGAATAATGAAAATCAAAATTCCAGAGTTTTGAAAGTCAAAAAACAAGAATTTCGAAAATCAAAATCTAATGATACTGAATTTAATAATACTGATTATATAGAGACTGATGATAATGATTTGAATGATTTGAATGATATAAATAACAATGTTTCTACAACTAATAATCATTCGAATCATTCAAATTATCACAAAAATAAATTTAATAATGATGCTTTAAAATTTCAAGTACTTGAAGAATTACCAAACCAAATCAAAGATTATTTAAGTAATTTTGAAATCAGAGAGATTCGTACTATTAAGAGTGTTTTACTTAAAGGGAAGAAGTCTTTTAATAATACACAAGATACATATTATCGTTTAGAAGATGTTGAATTTGAGTTAGTAAGTGTCTTAAAACGTTTTAAAGCAATGTTGCTACAAAAAAATGAAACAGTTGAAGCCATGCAAGGTTATTTAATGCAATCGATTAAAGCTGAACTAGAAGAAGTACATGCGTTGAATATGCGCCGTCAAAATATGCCGAAATACAATATATTTAATGAATAATTCAAATAATCTGATGACAACCAAAGAGAATTCATCGGTTAAATCATCAAAAAATAGAAGTTTTGTAATATGTTAAGTGTGTTTATCTTTGGGGTTTTACCTATGTTGGTTTTGATTGCTATTGGTTTCTACTATAGTTTTCATTTGCATGTTACTAACAGTGTCTTAAAAAATCGACGTAAGTCGATTTATCCGACGTATAAATGCGCCCTTACGGGAATTAACTAGACTATAACGATGAAAAATAGACCTGTAAAGCGATAACTATTGTGATAAAGTTTGTTAAAAAAGGGGGGGTATTAATTTGATATTTATATATATAATATTTTCGGCTATTTTACTTTATTACGCTTTAAAATATGGAATTAGAAATGGTTTTGTTGACCTTGAAGCGAATAAAGACGGCTTAGTTTACTATAAAAAAAGCGCTAGTTTACTTGAAGAGATAGGAAATATTTATAGTAGAGTTTCTACTTCTAAATCTAAAGAAGCGAAAGCTATCTATAATGAGGCTTTTGACATATTGCTTTCTGAAAAAAAGCCGAAAATTATATTTAAAGAATTAACTGATAAGAAAGAAGAAATTTTTAAATTAAGTATAGATGATTAACTAGCTTTAAATGATGCATTTATGCCGAGAAAATTTATTGATGTTGAGAAGAACCCTTAACTAAACTTGGAGACGAATGTCGGCATAGCGTGAGCTATTAAGCCGACCATTCGTCAAGTTTTGGGATTGTTAAGGGTTCCGAGGCTCAACGTCAATAAAGCAATATGATTAGGAGTAGTCAGATGAGTATTTGGTTCTTTATAGTTATTGCAGTATTAGGCAGTATTTTTATTTTATGGAGATTAATGTTTAGAGGATAAAACAAAGGACTAATTTTAGGGAGTTAGAAACGAGTTTTTCTTGTCTTGATAAAAAAAGGAGGATTATTTTTGAAGAAAAATACAGAAATGGATAGAGGTTATTTAATTTCTAGCATACTAAATATCATTTTTCTATTTGGTTTAATTTTTATTAGCCAATTAGAAAATTTATATGTATTAATTCCATATGCAATAGTTATGTCTATAAATGCTATTTATCTAGTTGTTAAATCTTCTCAGAAATGGAAAAATGATTCAGAAATTTAAGTATTTTGACACAGGTTTATAAATATCAAAAAGCTTACCCATAATAGACCAAGCTTTTTGATAGTGTTATATTAATAACAAAATAAAAAGAACCGCAGGTCTCTTCAGATCTACGGATTTTCGCCATGCCACGAAATTAGGCATATGTTAGCCAGTTAAGGGAACAACGACATGACAAAATGGTAATTATCTATATTTTTCTAACTTTGCAACAGAACCGGCTGACCTATAAATATATACTTATAGGTCAGTCATTATAATGTTTTTTGATTTTTTATTAAAGAGAAGTTTCTATCGAAGACGATGATAGTCATAAAGGATTGGAAAAAAATAGTTTAGATGGTGATGAGGGTTACTATATAAGAGTTAAAGGAAACTCAATTTATGATTTCGATAATCCTAATTCAAAGGCAACTAAAGAAAACGAATTTAAAAAAATTGATTAATACTACTCAAAATTTATTTTTGATAATGAATAACCTATACAAAAGTACTACCTATAATGCTTAATTATGTCAACTCAACACAAAGGGACAAACGCTGTTAAATCAGCATTTAGGTCGTTTTGTTCGGATTATAGGTTATAAATATTTTATATATACCCCGAGTGACACGTTTTCATGCATCTTCATAAAGATAACTTTTGTATCTTTATGAAAAATTTCACATTACAAAGTATCGTGTTAAACTGGTCGTTTTTGTTATACTTAAAAAGCACTTCCTGTGCATGAAAGGAGGTGTGATGTACAAATGACTATTGCACTTTTCGTCGTAACAATTATCATTTGTCCAGTTTTGACTGGCATCATCGCAAATTATTTGTATGATCAATTCAAATGATAAAAAGAAGACCCCCACAAAGCTTTGGACGGCTGTGGGGGTTTTTGATGTACAAACAACATCGCACTTTTCGTTACTTCTAGTATATTATTTCTTATGACTTTTGTAAAATGAAAGCTAAATATCTTTATAAAATATCAATTTAAATCAATTGTCGTGGCTATTTTTTAAGATGAGGAGTAATTTAATACTATGAATCAATCAAAAATCGCAAAATTAAGAAAAGACAAATCTTTAACGCAAGAAAACTTAGCCGAAAAGGCCTGTGTCACAGTAAGAACTATTCAAAGAATAGAGGCAGGTGAAGAAGTTAGTAGCGAAACACTTAAAAATATTTAGAATGCGTTAGATGTTACCATCAATGAACTCTTTGAATCGATTGCGTCGTCTGATAAGGAGGAGGAAATCATGGAAATAGCTAAAGAACAACAAAAGCAGTTTCATTATCGTAGAAATGAACAATTGACGTTTCGATTCATCGCATTTGGCGTTGTCTGGATTTTTATGCTGTTTTTAAGTTTAGCTATGATGCACTATGTTTTAAATGTATTGATATCAAAAAAATTAGATGAAAAATATCCAATGACTGTTGGTATGAACAATAAAAGATCTAATATGAAATAGCAACCTGTCAAAAATGGTTGGGAATTTATGGCTCGATATTGGTGAATCATTTTTCCAATTGGCGGCTTTTTAAGTTGGCTTATTCCTGAATTGACAGGAAAGTAAATCTCAAACAATAAAAATATAGTTGGGAAGCATCGCTTTTTATTATTTGAGTGTTCACAATTGATATCACCTGTTTTAAAAGGTTCTCATTTTTGAGTGTGGGGGGGTCAGTAACTTTTTATGCCGAGAAAATTGATTGTCATTGAGAAGAACCCTTAACTAAACTATATCGACGAATGTCGGTATAGCGTGAGCTATGATACCGACCATTCGATAAGATTCGGGATTGTTAAGGGCTCGGAGGCTCAATGACAATCAAGGAATTGGAATAAATACCAGCGATGATGTGATGAACGATGATAAATAAAAAGGTACCTATACGGTACCTAAGTGATATCACGATCATAACTTTGGAAAACAAACCATTCGATGAGTTCATAGGGATCGAATGGTGTAGGTGGATGTGTATATGCCAATAAGTTGTGTCTCTGGCAGTGAATATAAACAGCGCTAGCGAGTCGATTTAATGTATTCAGCTCATCCATATCGGCATGATTTTGGTCGACTTTTTCAAATAATAAAATAACTTCAACGATGTCATAACCGAGTTGTTCAAGGTACATTTGAATATGATGATACATATGAAAGGTCTCCTTTATAATGAATACGCCGTATCACAGGATTGTGATACGGCGTTGATTGATGTGATAGATATTCAATATTGATTTTTTTGAGTAAGACAAAGCTATTTAGATTTATTTCTGATCTTGAACATAGCGGCTATCGGGCGCATCAAACTGAATGCCTTTTGTTTTTTTGCCTACTGGTGTAACCAGATTCAACTCATCATTGTTTTGACTTATAAATGCATATTTTTTGTCATAGACATCAGCGGTACCACCTGCAATATCAAAGGCGATCATATGATGGTTAGGATGTTTGTTGGTTGTGAGGTAATCGATCGTACCTTTGTTTTCATCTAAAGCATTTGATATACCACTTTCCGTCATGACTTGTTCAATATCGCCAATATCTTCAGGTTGTTTTGTGTTACCAATCCCTTGGGGATGAATGGCAAATGCTTCTCGTGTCGAGTGATTCCCTGTTTCATCTTCCGTTACTTGGATACGTACTTTTTGAGGCTGAGGGGCCTTATAAGTCATATTATCTAAATGTTTTATGGCTGTTTCAGGTTGGGTCTGAAAGTCACTTGCTTTGAGTTTAAAATCATCATGATCCTCTAGTTGTTTACGATTCACAAGTTTTTGTATTTCTTGTTTCATTTCTTTTTTTTCATATTGAAAAGCAGCACGATCATCCTTTTTAGCCATATCAATAATGGCTTTATCTGATTTGTCTTTAAAATCACCTAACGTACGATCAGATGCTTGATCACTACTATAAACGGTTTGTTTGCCATTTTGTGTCACAATATAAGCTGCTACGACGGAATTTTTTGTCGGTGTTGGATTTTCTTCTTTTTTGACGAGATATGAGATGTGTTGACCTTGATGCATCACGTCACCTAATTTAACGTGTGTTTGATTGGCTGCTTGGTTATGGTGCCCACATCCCGCTAATAAGAAAGCGAGACTGATCATACTAATGATACTTTTTTTCATTGTGATAACTCCTTTGTGTTTTGGATATAAAGAAGCGATAGCTCTTCATATTGAAGACCTATCGCTCAGTTAACTGATTAAGCTTGGTGAGAAGCACGGCGAGCGATGAATCCAATACCCGCTATCAGTGTGATGATGCCAATCATTGTTGTTATATCAGTATGAGATTGACCTGTCTCTGGTAATGTTTGATCTGTTGTATCATGTTGTGTTGCTGCTTGTGTTGTGTTTTGATTGTGTGATGATGATTGAGATGATGTGTCTTCATAATGACCGAAGGTTTTAAAATCTTGACCACTGCTGTCGGTACTGTGTTTAACTGTGCCATCTTTATAAAGACGTGTGATGCCTGCACCGCCGACGCCTGATTTGTTATTGGTTGTCACTTCATAATAATCACCATGGTCTTTCGGTTGACCATAACGAATTAAATCAGGTTGATTACCGTGCTGTTTGTCGACTTGTTGAATAATGTCGACGGCATTTGATCCATTGATAGTACTTTCAGCTTTTGCCTGAGGGGCATGTAAACCCGATAATAAAAGTGTTCCCGCAATGGCAGTCGTACTAAGTAATTGTTTTGTTTTCATAGAATCGCTCCTTGTTGAATAAATTAGATTGATGATTACTTGATCTCAATAATCAAAAATAAATCATCAATCGAGACAGCGTTAAATACATTTAAATTCCTCCTTACTATCTTTGAAACGTTTGATATTTGTAGTACATATGTAAGACAACGCCGATGGCGACAGGGACGATAATAAAATACATGATGATCATGTAGACACCGACAAAGAAGAAAAGAAAACCTAGGTAACCCATGGCGATAAACCAAGCACCATTGCCTACCTCTACACGACGATTCCGTTTTTCAGCGTCCATATTAGTCATAGTCCAATTTCCGTTTCGATGATTGTAGTTAAACGCATATCGATCATCGGCGTAGACTTTGCCTTTTTCTTCACGAATCCGTTGGTTATGACGTTCAGTAAAGCGATTTTCATGTTTCACTAAGCCCCAATAGAAACGTGTAAAGTTGAAGGATTTCACAAAACGGATGTACGTTAATGTGAGTGGGGATAATATCATGACGATGAAGGTATATAGATGCACGAGTTGCGTCATGATGGGTGGTGCTGAGAGTGGGACAAAGAAAGGTTCTTTGCCAATCTCAAATGGAAAAACAATCGATACGAGGATGATATAAAACCAAAACCAACGTGGGACGATTTGAAAGACCGATTGAACAAAACGTAAGAAACTTGAAGTATTCAGTTGTTGAGTATTCTGATACAAACGGAGATGATTGAGTTGTTTGAGTGATTGAAACATAGACCTTAAAGTGTTCCTTTCATATAAATCATTTGTAGTTGAATCAGTTCGGTTGTGAACTGCGCAAAGAGCGTGTCAGGTGACACTAAACGTAATGCATGACGATATGTAAAACAAAAATGAATGGCTTCTGAGGGGGCCATTTGGAATGTCACAAGCATTTTGTGTGCGTCATTTTTGAGGACGTATGTTTGATAATGATGTTGTAATTGTTGATAAAGTTGATGTGTCATTTCATATGTGACACTCGTCGGTGTCACTTGATCATCGGTCATGGTTTGATGACTCATATAATAATTTTGCGTATGATGGTCGTATAATAAATGTTGATGTTGATCGTTTAAAAAGTCACGAATATCTTCTAAATCTCGTTGAATCGAACGCGGATGAACGTGAAATATTTCAGCCAACAAAGGCACATTAACATAACGGTGATCACGTAACTTAGTATAGATAGTTAATGTTCGTTGAATCTTGTTTCCCACAACAGTGTCCCCCTTATGATTTTGATTATAAGTAAAACAGACGACAGTCATTGTCGTCTGTAAAAAATTAAAATAGTTATCAAATTGAATGATGTTTATGGTGTTTAAGATGATTATTGCATCTCATTTTTGTGATTCATGTTGTGACAGATAGTGTCGTTTTGAGACAGTGTTAAATGACATGATAGTAATACGATTGAATTAAAAAATAGTCACGTAAGTCATGAGGATTGAGCGCAACAGCGGTTAACTCTAAACCTAATTTGAGATCATTACGTAGGTAACGATAGATGTTTTGAAAGAGTTGTTGCATCGTTGTGATTTCATTTTGCGTGGCACGATATTCAAAGATTTTTTGACATATGATAGCGACCTTCACAGGATCTTTTTGATGTTTGAACAAGTACTGATTAATGTGTTGATATACCATTTGTTTCACCTCTATTTGAAAAATTTTCAACGTTTCAACTAGAACGATGGCCATCGTTCCTATGGTTTTGAACTTTGAAAAACGTCTCAACTTTTTGAACGAACATCATCTCCAAAAAACAAACATGCATTAAAATAACGAAAGTTACCGGGATTTAAAAAGTTACCGAGACGTCATAAAGCCCATAGCGGCGCGGTTGAAAATTTGGAAATTGTCAATTTTGTTTAAAATTGGCTACTTTTTGGTAAAAAAAGTTACCGGGGCTTTTTCGGGTTATTTTAGCTCCAATATCGAAAGTAGATATTGGAGCTGATCCCTTGGGGCTCTAAGTTCAACGCAGTTGGAGCAAGTGAGCGAAGCGAGCGGTAAGGAAACCCCAGCTATGCTGGGTGCCACCGAAGGTGGCATCGTTGTCCCTTATGCTCTTTACTTGGTAACTTTTTTTAAGGTACCAAGTATACAAAAAAGTTAGCTCCGGAGCACAAAAAAGTGCTTTGGAGGTTACTTCTTTTCTTTGAAAAATAGGAGTGAATAGCGATCTATTTTGAAAAGTTGAAGGCGTGTTTGAGATGTCATGGCATTTGATTTTATGTGTGGTTGAAATCGTCAGTGATCATATGAAAAAGAAAAAAACAAGGACATGTTAAGACGTTAAAAAAAGACTTTCAATATAAAAAAATGGGCGATTCAAATCAAAAAAATGTGTGATATTTTTTTGTATATATGAAGCAAATGAGACGATGTATGGGCATGTTTGGGATTGGTTTTAAAAGTTAAAAAATGACAATCAATGATCGATAAGAGCGAGCCAAAAAACTATTTTTTAATAAAGTTCAAGCGCCTTTGATTATTCCATTTTTGAATGTTTAAGGTCAGTGAATGAATCCAAATAGGGTATTAAAATCATTCAATGTTATTCATTTTTACGTCGCGTTTTTGATGATTTATGTGTTCAAAAATGAAGTGATCATGATTCAAAAAAGGAGCTTAACGGCTCATCATTTGTGTCATATTTTGAATTGAAACACGACCATTTTTGATTTAAAAGTCACTTAAAAAATATGATGCTTTTGGATGTTTAGTTTGATTTTAAAGACATCATTGTGGTCAAAAAGAAAGACAGAATGAGGTTGTTTTTTCAAAAAAAGGAAGGAACAAAAATGACATTGTGCATGGATATATCATTTAAAAAAGTATCATAAAATTAAAGTTAGATGAGATAGATTGGATCTAAAAAAGGAAGCATGCTGATAGTATAAAATGATTTTTTTAAGTTTAAAAATGGGATGTCAGACGAGAGTGTTTTAATTTAAATGATAACGGTTAATATGAAAAAGTAGTGTGAAAATATATTGTAGTAAAGCGCAAAAGGAATAGGACAAAACACTTTTTTAGTTGGTATAATACTCATTAAAGTTTGAAAAACTGAGATGATAGATTTTTGAAATAAAGTTATCCGAACAGAAATGGTAGCTATTTAACTTGATAAATATGACTCAGAAACCATTGAATAAACATCATATGTTCTTCTAATTTACTATATTGGAATCATAAAATGAATTAAATATAAATAACAATGAGGTGTCAATAGGTATGGAAATCAAGGAATATTTTGAAATTGCCAATACTATATTGAGATGGTTAAGCATATTTGTTATACCGTTATTTGGAATCATTATATCAAAATTGGTTGATAGAAATAATATAATGAATCCCAATAAAGAAAGATTAGGTAGACTATTTAAAAATATATTAAGATTTATTGGTTTGGTTATACTTTTAGATATATTGATGTTTTTGAGTATTAGTGAAATATTTTCAGAGGTTAAAAATATTAATTCAATAAAATCAGATTTATGGAGTGCATTCTACATATTTACAGCGTTTAATGTGGTATATGCTATATTTTTATTCCCCCTATTTATCAAAGAAAAGAAATATTATGAAGTTGAACTTACGCATAATAATAAAAAGATGAAATATATTGTTCGTGATAGAGTCGAAGATAAAGATGATGGAAAACTTATATATATTGATGAAGATGAAAATAAAGAGTATGAAGAGAATATTAGCGATATTAAAAAAAGAGAATCAAGAGTGACTTTTATACCTCATGTCGTAGCACTTTTTAGTATTAATAAGGATGCATTAAAAGAAACTAAAGTATTTCCTATGTGGCTAAGATGGTCATTATTTATCATATTAGTAGGTGCTGATACATATATTGCAATTACATGCTTAAAAGCATTATATGATTTATGGAGATGGGACTTTGGTAAATTATTGATACCGTTTAGAATATTTCTTTCTACATTTCCAGTAGTATTAGTATTAGAAATAACAGTACTAGTAGTATTCTTATATAAAACGTGGTTAGGTAAAAATAAGTTGAAATATCATAACAAAAAGAAGGGTGACAGTGAGATGAAATTAAATGAGGAAGAAGCTTTTAGAATGATTTCTTTACTAAAGAGTGAATTTCGAGGCGTTAGAAATAAGACACCTGAGATAATGAAAGATGATACTTTGAATTATCAACAAAAAAAGCAACAATTAGATGACATCGAAAACAAATGTGTCAAAAATGTATTTCGTTATTCTGAAATTAATAAAGATTTCGTTTATGGTCTGAGTAGTTTATTGATTTCATATAAAGTGGGTACAAATGGTAGAGAACAAGCATATAGAAATTTTATAACTCAATATGTTAATGGCAATGTAGAAGAACTTATACAATTTATGAATCGAGAATTGTTAGGGGAGTATGATCATGCAATACGTCGCCATCAAATACTTAATGAAATGTTTATGGAAAAGAGAGAGTAATATAAAATTTTATTTTAATATAGTTTTTAACATAAAATGACTTATCGGAAGTTATCTATCATCGTATATGCGGAGATGATATAATATATAGGTCGCCTATCTCTCAGGCGTCAATTCAGACGCAGAGAGGAGGTGCTAATCTATGCTAGAAATCCTTGTTCACATCACGACCACAGTCATCAGTGGTTGTATTATTGCGTTATTTACGCATTGTACGTAATCGCAATAATAAATAGGCGACTATAGCCACACCTAAAAATCCCCTCACTATTGCCGTAGTGAGGGGATTGGTGCATCTATGCTAGTTTCCTTGTTAACTAAATTATAACACTGGTGAGTGGAGAAATGCAAAATGATTTCACACGATGACTCAACTAATTAGAAGAAACATATTAAACAACGGTAGAAATTGAGGTGTGCGATATATTCGATACTAGATAAACAACATATTTTAAAATTGTATTTTCTTTTTTAGGTAACATCATTCTCACATATCAATATTATTAGAAACTATTAATGTAATAGAAAACAATATATGATCCTACATTGACATTAGCATTTAATTTGGCAAGACTATTTGGTACCACTGTGGATGAATTTTTTCGGTTCCGTTGCAAAGTTAAAATTATATACACATCTATACAAAACTATAAAAACAAATATTGTTTTAACAGTAAAATGTTTTGTTAGTATTAATTATTTTTCGTTTTTCAGTATAAATATTACATGATTTTTAACTTTGCAACGGAACCTATAACAAAGAGCGGGATGATTATAATCCCCATTTTCACGTTTTAATTGCCGTTAATAAATCGTATTTTAAAGATACTAAGTCATACATCAGTCAAAAAGAATGGCTGAATTTATGGCGAGATGTAACGGGTAACGATGAAATTACACAAGTTCATGTTCAAAAAATAAAACAAAATAACAACAAAGAATTATACGGAATGGCGAAGTATTCTGGTAAAGATAGCGACTATTTAATTAATCAAAAAGTATTCGATGCATTTTATAAATCACTCAAAGGTAAACAAATTCTTGTTTATTCTGGTTTGTTTAAAGAGGCAAGAAAGAAATTAAAAAATGGTGATTTAGATTATCTTAAAGAAGTAGATCCGACAGAATATATTTATCAAATTTTTTATCACTGGAACCAAAAAGAATACTTAGCGAGTGAAATTTTTGATTTGACCGAAGAAGAAAAAAGAAAAATTAATCATCAAATGATTGATGAAATCGACGAAGAAATTTGAGTATAAATTTTGATATTTTTTCTAAAACGTTAGCCAAAAAGCTAGCGTTTTTTTATTGAAAAGTGCTAAAAAACGTTTGGGTACATTCTGGGTACAGACCTAATATCTTGTGGGTACATTTTGGGTACTTAAGCGATTTTGGATACCTGAGTAAAAATGCTGTAAGTATTGAAATGTCTGGCTTCGCCAGACCTACCTTTTTAAAAGGTAGCAAATTCCCCTTATGCTCTTAATTTTTATTTTGGACAAAATCAAGATTTTGGTATTTTTACAGAAATCAGCCCCTGCAGAAACTAAAAATTGGTATTACTTTTTGAAGGATTTTATGCAAAATTTTAATTTGCATATAAATGGGCAGTGTCTAAAAAATTAGTCACTGGTTTTGCTCAAATTTTTGTTTGTGAAATTAGCATATATTTATTTGGCTCATATTTGCGTTTTAAGAACCAATATAAGTTTTTGGTATAAAACTCCCCCTAAATCTTCAAAATCCCCCCTTAAAATTCAAAATAAAGGTATTTAAAAATAACAAAATAAAAAATCGACTAGCAAAAACTAGTAGCTCAAATCTTAGTTAAATTTTGATGTAGTATTAATTTTTATATCTACGCTACAACGTCGATTCTAGTTCGTGCAGTATTAATTTTTATATCTGCGCCACAACGCCGATTCTTTAAAACTAAGATTTAAAATAAAAAATCGACGCAGGTCGATTACGAATTTGCACTAGCGTTTGGAACAAACGTATAAGTGCGCCCTTACGGGATTTAACTAGATTATAACGACGAAAAACAGACCTGTAAAGCGATAACTATTGTGATAAAGTTTGCTAAAAAGGAGTGTTTTATTTTTATGACTATCAAACAGATTGTGAATGATTTATTAAATAAAAAATGGTCTTTAGAAGATTTGTTTTGGTTAATTTTTATGTGTGTAATATTTAGTTCTTTTACTACACCATTTTTAGGTATTCCGTTTGGTATTATTGCTTATTTTATACTTTTTTATAAAGATGATGACCTTGATGAGATGAAAGAAAAATATGATTTACAAGATAAAGATAAAAAGTAGACCACGCATTTATGCCGAGAAAATTTATTGTGCGTTGAGAAGAACCTTTAACTAAACTTGCAGACGAATGTCGGCATAGCGTGAGCTATTAAGCCGACCAT
>ERZ1023420.154-NODE-154-length-28673-cov-10.365260_pt1 | contig 28673 bp, 30 predicted proteins | sample MGYA00380512_ERZ1023420 | MGnify/ENA primary metagenome ERZ1023420 (study PRJEB33173, sample SAMEA4830390) | metagenome | study: EMG produced TPA metagenomics assembly of the PRJEB25223 data set... | reverse complement strand
TCGACAGCAATATTTAATAATTCTTCTGAATTCATTTAATCATCCTTTATTCTTTGATCACTATAATTATAATAGTTTAAACATGAAATCGTTTTGCCATAAACTGTAATATCCTTACTGATTAAGAAAAGTACCGTTCGCTTAGAAATTTCATAAATCGTTTTATCTAAGCTACCTTGATTGTATGCCATATCTCTTATTTCTTCAACTCCTGGGGTTTTTCTCCCTGGTTCAATATAATCAGCAATGAATACAAGTTTTTCAGTTTTAGTCATTTCTTTACGTCCAGTTGTATGGTTCTTAATTGCTAGTAAGACTTCTTCATCTTCGACTCCAAATTCTGAGCGCATTATAGCGGCACAGACAGGTCCGTGTAAGATTTCTCCACCATAACTTAATAATTCACTATCTAAATCATGCTGTCTAACAATTTGATACATAGTACTTAAATCATCGTATTTGCAATAATCATGTAATACACCAGCTAAATTAGCTTTATCTTTATCACCATCATAAATTTCTGCTAATTTTACAGCAGTTTCAGCTACTCTTAACGAATGTTTGAATCGTTTTTCAGGTAGTTTATCTTTAATAAGTTCAATAGCTTTATCAATTTTCATAAAATCCTTCCTCTCTTATATAGTCGTGAATACTAGGAGGAACCAAGATATTTATTGGTTGTTTATTTTTTACACGATTTCGAATTAATGAAGAGCTAATATCCATTCTCGGTATTTGAATTGCTATCATTGAATCTTCTATTTCTTGATAGTTAACATCTCTGTTAACAACTACAAACTTGATTAGTTTTTTTAATTTATCAATTTCATACCATTTATCTAGTTGCTTATACTGATCAGTTCCGATAACGAAATAAATCTTAGCATTTTTTTCATTTTTTGCGAAATCTTTTATCGTATCATAAGTATAGCTTTGGCCTCTCCTGTTAAGTTCGATATCACAAATTTCACCAAAACCTAATTCATTAATTGCTAAATTTATCATTTTGATACGATATTTAGCATCTAAATATTCATCGTGAGTTTTTAAAGGTGCCATAAAACTTGGTAGGAAATAAAATTTATCTGGTTGAAGGTGATGATAAACTTCATTAGCAACTAACATGTGTGCAGTGTGTATTGGATTGAATTGACCACCATAGAGAACTATTGTTTTCTTATTCATAACTTATGGTAATGTAATTTCTTTATTATCAACTGATTCTCTATATATTACGATCATAGAACCAATCACCTGTACAATTTCACTTTTAGTTGCATTGCTTAACGCTACCGCTAATTCATTTTTATCATCAAAATTATTTTGTAACACGTGTATTTTAATTAATTCTCTATTTTCAAGTGTATCATCGATTTGAGCAATCATATTTTCATTAATACCTGATTTACCAATTTGAAAAATAGGATCTAAATTGTGAGCTAAACTTCTTAAATATCTTTTTTGTTTTCCTGTTAACATATTAAACTCCTTGTAATTTACTTAATACTGTATTTTTCATTTCTTTTAAGTTTGGTTTTTTTCCCGTCCATATTTTAAAACTTTCAGCGCCCTGATTTATAAACATATCTAAACCATTATGAATCACGTTACCTTTAAGTTCAGCTTCCTTTAATAACTTAGTCTTATATGGAATATAAATAATATCACTGACTAGTGTTCTTGATGATAGATTGTCTAATTTTATAACAGTGTCATCGTTATTATCTAGTCCTGCTGATGTTGTGTTGATGATAATATCAAATTCATCTAAATATTGTTCAGCTTGGTTTAATGAAATAGCATTAATATTCATATCCCATGATTCAAATCTACTCATCGTTCTGTTTGCGATTGTTAATTTAGGTTGAACAATCTTATTAAGTTCATTAGCAATTCCTTTACTTGCGCCACCAGCACCTAGAATAAGAATATAAGCATTAGCTAAATCAGGATATATTTGTTTGAGACCTGAAACATAGCCAATTCCATCTGTGTTATAACCAATCCATTTATTATCAACAATTTTTACAGTATTAACAGCTCCTACTGCTTTTGATTGATCATCAATTTCATCAAGATACTGAATAATACTCTCTTTATGAGGAATTGTCACATTAAATCCAACAATACGCTTATCTTCTATAATATTACGTATATTATGGAAGTCTTCTTTACGTACATGCAAAGCTTCGTACGAATCTTGCATATCTAATGATTTAAAGTTTGCATTATGCATTATTGGAGATAAAGAGTGAGAAATTGGATCGCCTATCACTGCATAATTCATAAATAATCCACCTTACATTATTGAATTTCTTAAGATTACATCAACATTTTTTGGTACACGCACAATAACTTTTGCACCTGATTCAATTGTTATAAACCCTAGACCGGAAATCATTATGTCTTTTTTCTCTTTTCCAGTCTCTAGTCTAACTGCTTTAGTATTACTCATATCAAATTGATCTGGGTTATTTGGTGGTGTTAAAACATTTCCAATTTGATTTCGCCATAAATCATTAGCTTTTTCTGTTTTGGTACGGTGAATATTTAAATCATTTGAAAAATAACAAACTAGCGGTCTTTTTCCACCTGAGACATAATCAATTCTAGATAACCCACCAAAGAATAACGTTTGCCCTTCATTCAGTTGGAAAACTCTTTGCTTAATTTCATTTTTAGGTACGATTGTTTTTAGTTCTTTTTCAGAAACATAGTGTGTCATTTGATGAGATTGAATAATACCAGGAGTATCATACATAAACGTTTTTTCATCTAAAGGTATGTCAATTAAGTCTAATGTAGTACCAGGAAATCTTGATGTAGTAACTACATCTTTCTCTCCTACACTTTGTTCAATCAATTTATTTATAAGTGTAGATTTACCTACGTTTGTTGTGCCTACTATATAAACATCCTGTTTATTTCGATTTTGGTCAATTGATGCTAGAAGATCATCGATACCCCAACCTTTTTGAGCAGATATCAATATAACATCGTCAGCATCTAAGCCATATTTTCTAGCAGTTTTCTTAAGCCATTCTTTTACTCGTCGTTTATTAATCTGTTTTGGTAGAAGATCTAGTTTATTTGCTGCTAAAATAATCTTCTTGTTACCAACTATTCGTTTTAAAGCATTAATAAATGATCCTTCAAAGTCAAATATGTCAACTACATTAACAATAATGCCATTTCGGTCAGACAGTTCATTTAATAAATTTAAAAAATCTTCACTATCCATTCCAACATCTTGAATTTCATTGTAATTTTTTAGTCTAAAACAACGTTGGCAAATAACATCCTCTCTAAAAAGGTTATGTTCAGGAACATAACCAGGTGCACTTTTATCTTCGGACTGAAGTGGCGCACCACAGCCAATACATTTTAATGTGTCATCCAATCAATTTTCCTCCCATTTGATATAGCCTTTATTTTTAAAGTAATTTAATAAGCGACGTTCAATAATACGGTTGAACTTTGTAATAAAACCATCTGTACGTTTAACAGGAACCACCATAATTGTATATAAACCATTTCGATTGCCTCCAAATACATCAGTTAACATTTGGTCTCCAATGACAATCGTTTCTTCTGGATTAATATTCATATGTTTAATAGCTTTTTTAAATGCTTTGCCCATAGGTTTTCTTGCTTTGAAAATAAAATCCACATCTAGATCTTTAGAAAAACTAGATACTCTATCTTCATTGTTGTTAGATACAATTGTAATTGTGATACCTAACTCATTTGCTCTTTTAAACCATTGCTGTATCTCTATAGTTGGAGATTTAACATCCCAACCCACTAAGGTATTATCTAAATCTGTGATAATACCTTTAAAACCAGCCTCAGCTAACTTTTCAATATCTATTTGAAATACAGACTTAACGTAGTCGTTTGGCATAAAAAATTTTTTTATTAATCCCATTTATTTATCACCTTTATTATTATTTATAAAATTTTAATTAATGCTTCAACAATTGAACTTGAAGATTTTGCAGCTTCGCCAAGAAATTCTTCAAAAGATATGTCTGCTTTACCATTAGCTAAATCTGAGACTGCACGTGTAACTATAAAAGGAACATGAAATTGATAGCAAGTTTGTGCAATTGCAGTTGCCTCCATTTCAACAGCCATAGCCTCAGGAAACTGTCGTTTAATTGTTAATCGCTGCTCTATACTACCAATAAAACTATCACCACTAACAATTTGGCCAATTTTAGCATTATAATTTTTTTTATTAATTACTGTTTCTACCGATTTAAGTAGTTCTTGATCTGACTTAAATTCTAATGGCATTTGAGGTATTTGACCCAGTTTATAGCCAAATGCTGTTGCATCAACATCATGATAAACAACATCATTACTAATTAACATATCTCCAACAGATAAACTCTCATCTAATGCACCGGCAGATCCAGTGTTGATGATGAGTTTTGGATTGAATTTTTCAATTAATAACGTAGTTGAAATAGCAGCATTTACTTTGCCAATACCACTTTGAGTTAACACTACTTCTTTTGAATTTAATTTCCCTCTATAAAACTTTACATGTGCAACAGAAATTTCATTCATATCTGTTAATTTGTCTTTTAGTATAGCTACTTCTTCTTCCATAGCTCCTATAATTCCAATCATATTAACACCTCAGTCTTTATCTTAGCAATTGCTATTTTATCATATATTTTTATTCATCACGACAATGTTATTAACTCTTTAATTAAAAAAATAAATTCATCTAATATAAAAGCTTTTGGGGTCATGAAGTTAATGCACTAAATTAATTTAAACTTGTAAAAAAAAAGACCATTTCTATTAAAATTTAATAGAAACAGCCTTAAAGAATTATATAAGCACTTTACGAGTGTGCTCATTATTGAAAATTTAGCCTTTCCAAAGCGTAGCTAAATCTTGTAGTGAGAAAATACCAGTTACAATTGTTACAATCACTGCTACTATACCGAAAATAAGCATCCATGTAGGGTGTTTGTAGTCTCCGACTATAGATTTTTTACGACTTGCAATTAAAATAGCCCCAAGTATAATAGGTAAAATCCAACCATTTATTGCACCAGCAATAATAAGTAAACTAATAGGTTTACCAATAAATAAGAAAATTAAAGTCGAAACAACAATAAAGATAATTACAATAAGATTATTTTTAGTCAATAATGATTTATGTAATGTTTTCAAGAATGTAGCACTTGTATATGCTGATCCTATAACAGATGACATAGCAGCAGCAAAAATAACTACACCGAAAATATTTTTACCAATAGGTCCTATTGCGTGTTCAAATACAGATGCAGGTGGGTTATCAGTGCTTAATGTTACTCCAGTAACCACAACTCCTAATACTGCAAGGAATAATAATGTTCTCATAATACCGGTTGTTAATATACCAGCAATAGCAGAACGGTTTACAAATGGTAAGAATTCTTTCCCTTTCATTCCAGAATCTAAAAGTCTGTGTGCACCAGCAAATGTAATATATCCACCCACTGTTCCTCCGACTAGTGTAATAATTGGTAAAATTAATTTAACCGGATGTTCAGGAGCAAATGTGTGAACTAAAGCATCTCCATATGGTGGATTTGAAACAACCATAACATATGCAACTACTAGTATCATAACAACACCTAAAATCATCGATACAACATCCATGATTTTTTGTCCACTTTTACTTACAAAGATTAATATTGAGAAGATAGCTGTAATTGCAGCACCCCATTTAATATCTAATCCAAACATAGCATTTAACCCTAGGCCAGCACCGGCAATATTACCAATATTAAATGCCAGTCCTCCAAATGCAATTAGTATGGAAATTAAAGTACCAAGACCTGGCATAACTTTATTAGATACTTCTTGTCCACGAAGTCCAGTTACTACAAGCACACGCCAAATATTAATTTGTGCTCCAATATCAATTATAATGGAAATTAATATTGCGAATGCGAAGCTAGCGTAAAATTCTGCAGTGAATACAGCGGTTTGAGTTAGAAAAGCTGGTCCAATGGCTGAAGTTGCCATTAAGAATACAGAACCGTACAGTAATCGTCTGTGATTTTTTGTGAATTTAAATTCCTTTTCATTTGGATTAATTTCTTGATTTGGATTTTGGTTTAAGTTTTCTCCCATAATAGCTCCCCCTTATAAGGATTGAATATCAATGCCTTCTTTCGTTAATTTTTCTCTAATTTGCGATACAAATTCTAGTGCATGAGCCCCATCGCCATGCACACAAATCGTATCAGCTTTTAAATCAATTTCTTTTCCGTTTTTACTAACAACTTTGTTTTCAATTACCATTTTTAAAACTTGATCTAAGGCTTCTTCAGTATTAGTGATTACTGCATCTGCCTCTTTACGACTAACGAGTTGACCATTGTCTTCATATCGTCTGTCAGCAAACACTTCAGATGCAGTTCGTAATCCTAATGATTCAGCTTCAGTAATTAATAATGTATTTGATAACCCTACTAAGATTAGTGAAGAATCAAAATCATATACAGCTTGAGCAATTGCATGTGCAATGTTTTTGTCTTTAGCACCTATATTGTAAAGTGCACCATGAGGTTTAACATGATTAATACGTGTTTGATGTACCTTACAAAATCCATCTAACGCACCAAGTTGATAAACAACTAAATTATAGATTTCTTTTGGTGTAATATCCATGTTGCGACGACCAAATCCTTTTAAATCTGGTAATCCAGGATGAGCCCCAATACCTACAGCATTGTCTTTGGCAAGTTTAATTGTGTCATACATGACATTTTCATCGCCAGCATGGAAGCCACAAGCAATATTAGCTGATGTAATTAATGGAATGATTTGATTATCTCCACCGAATGAGTAATTTCCAAACGCCTCACCTAAGTCACAATTTAAGTCTATGCGCATTATAACTCCACTCCTTCGATTATTTGATGTTTTTCAAGGAATTTAATATCTACTTCACTTGCATCATCATTTGCATAAAGTGGGTAACTTAAAACTGCATATAAAAAGTCTGCAGTTGTTGTAAATCCTTCTATAACCATTTCATCAAGTGCTACTTTTAATTTGTTTATAGCTGTTTTTCGATCAGTATCTTTTACTATAACTTTAGCAACTAGCGAATCATAATAAGGTGATACTTGATACCCTGGATACAACAGAGAATCGACACGGATGTTGAAACCTTGAGGTAAATGTAACTTTTTAACTTTACCAGGCGAAGGTTGAAATTTCTTTTCTGGATTTTCAGCATTGATACGTGCTTCAATTACATGTCCATTAAACACAATATCATCTTGAGAAAATGGTAATTTATCATGTTGCATTAAGTATAATTGGGCTTGTAATAAATCTCTATCAGCGCGCATCTCTGTAACAGTATGTTCTACTTGAATACGTGCGTTCATTTCAATAAAGTAGTGTGCATCCTTAGTTACTAAAAATTCAATTGTACCTGCACTTCGATAATTTGATGCTTTTGCGACTGCAACTGCATCTGCACATATCTGTTGGCGTCTCTCTTCAGTTAAAGCGGCACAAGGAGATTCTTCTATTAATTTTTGGTTTTTACGTTGAACCGAGCAATCTCTTTCGCCTAAATGTACATAATTACCTTTACCATCACCAATAATTTGTACTTCCACGTGTTTCGCCACAGGTATAAATGCTTCAACATAAACTCTGTCATCGTTAAAGTATTTTTGTCCTTCGCTTTTCGCTTCTTTAAGGGATTTTTCAAGTTGTTCTGGCTCTTTTACTATACGGATGCCTTTTCCGCCACCACCACTTGCTGCTTTTAAAACAACAGGATAGCCAATTTCTTCAGCTAGTTCCTTTATTTCATCAACTGAATTAACTGCATCTTTAGATCCTGGAATTACAGGAACATCTGCATCATCTACAGTTTGTCGAGCAGTTATTTTATCACCCATTAGTTCCATTGTTTTCTTACTTGGACCAATGAATTGAATATTATTTTCTTCTACTTTTTCAGCAAAAGTTGTACTTTCAGATAAAAAACCATATCCTGGATGGATTGCATTAGCACCTGTAATTTCTGCTGCTCCAATAATTCGCTCAATATTTAAATAACTATCTAAAGGATTTGCTTCACCAATACAAACTGATTGATCAGCTAAACTAACATGTAAACTTTGCTCATCTCCTTTAGCATATATCGCAACGGTCTCGATTCCCATTTCACGACAAGCTCTAATTATACGGACCGCAATTTCTCCTCTATTTGCTACTAAACAACGATACATTTAGCTGTCCCCCTTATTTAACTTTTACTAGTACTTGATCATATTCAACATTTGTACCATGATCTGCTACTATTTCAGCAACTTCTCCATCTACATCGCTAGTTATTTCATTCATAACTTTCATCGCTTCTACATAACCAATAATGTCACCAACTTTAATTTTATCTCCAACTTTAATTTGTGGATCAGTTAACTCTTTACTATCTTGTAAGAAGAAAGTACCCACCATTGGTGAAGAAATTTCTTTAGAAGTTTCTTCACTTGCATTCGTTTGAACTTGTTGTGGATTTTCATCATTTACAGTGTTTGTACTTACTAAGTTTTGGTTTGAAGACACATTAGATGATTGGTAACCCTCAGTGAAATCTAATTCTAATTCGCTTTTATTATCCTTAAATTTAAAACGTTTAACGCCATTTGATTTAACTAAGTTAATAACTTCTTCTATTTTTTTTATATTCATCTATTATTTCTCCTCTTCAATTAATTTTGCTAATTTTTTTGATGTTGCTCGCATTGAATGCATATTAAATATTGGAGCCTTTGTCACTGATTCTAACTTCTCTTCAAAATGTTGATTAAAGTTTTTTAACATAGCATTCGCTTCATCCACAGATATCCATTTAAACTGTATCACATCACCCGGCTTAAATTGAGCTAGTTTTTTAAGATCTAATTGACTCACTGTAGCAATTTTTGTATAACCACCAACTGTTTGTTTATCATTCAAAAGTATTATCGGATTGCCATCATTTGGAACTTGGATACTACCCATCCCTACAGGTTCTGATATGATATCAGCTCCATTATCTGGTGGAATGTTGTCACCGATAAGTCTATATCCCATTCGATCTGATTGATCAGATATTTTATATTCCGATTCAACTAAGGTCTTTCTTTTTTCACGTGAGAAAGCATTTACTTGAGGACCTTCTATAATATGAATAATATTGTCTTGTTCTATTGCATCATAGTCGCTTGATTTTCCAAGATTAACCTTAAAGTTGCTATTTTGCACAACTTTAATATAATCGTCTTTTTTCAAAGCTCTACCATCAAAACCACCTATTTTACTTCTTGTATGTGTAGAGTAGCTACCAGCAACCATTTCAATATCAAGGTGATGACCAAAGAAAATATAACCACGTGCACCCTTTTTTGCTGGTCCAAATTCAAGTACATCGCCTTTATTTGCTAATAAGACATTATTATTGGAAATATTAATATCATTTAACTTTGCATTAAATTGACCACCTGTTATTACAAAGGTGTTAGCTTGAGTAAAAGTCAATGTTGGTCCAATGATAGTAAATTCTAGGCTAGGACCGTTATTTCCGATTAGTTCACGTCCTAAGTTATAACTAAATTGATCCATTGCACCAGACCCGGAGAAACCTAAATGTTGATACCCAAAACGGCCTTTATCTTGAACGGTAGTGAAAAGACCTGGTTTCAAAATCTTAATGCCCACTACGAGTCACCCACTTTTCTTTATTAAATCTTCCATCATTGATTTCACTTTCAATTTGATTATACGTCTTCTCATCTATCGAGTAGAATTTAATATAATCACCAGCTTCATACAATGTCATAGGTTCAGAATATTGATCAAAGACTTTTAAAGGTGTTCTTCCAATAATTTGCCATCCTCCAGGTGAATCAGAAGGATATAAACCTGTTTGATTGTTAGCTATTCCAACTGAACCAGCATTAATTTTAACTCTTGGTTCAGATCTTCTAGGAGTATGAATACGTTCGTCTAAACCACCTAAGAATGGGAAACCAGGCATAAAACCTAGCATATATACAAGGTATTCATTAGTTGAATGGATTTGAACAACTTCTTCTGTAGATAAGTTGTTATAACTAGCTACCTCTTCTAAATCAGGTCCCATTTCTAAGTTATATAATACAGGAATATGTATAACATTTTTTTTAGAGTATGTATCCTCTTTCGAAACTTTGAGCTTATCTAATTCTAATTTTTCAATCAATTGTTTGTAATCGATTGAATCATTATTGAAATTAATCATAATAGCTCGATATGATGGGATAACATCTTTAATATCTTGAATATTTTTGGACAGAATATGTTGTGTAGTTAAATCAACCTCTTGATAATTAACCTCACTTATTTCTTCTTTGAAATAAAGCAATAGCGATTGCTCATTTATAACTTTAACTTCCAATCCATTGCCTCCCCTTTAATATTATTAATTGTATATTTGCGCCTTAAAAAGATGATTTAATATTTTAAATAATCATATTTTACCGATATGTATAAAAAATTATAACATTATAATATCTTAGTTGTTTAATAAGTATTTCAAATTATGAATAATAAAAAAAGCGAGACAAAATGTAATCGCTTACTTTATAGTGTAATTAGCAAATAATTCAATTGTATTTACAACGTTATTTAAGCATATAAAACTAATTTTGTCATGAAAAAGTTCATATTTTCAAATTAATTTGATAAAATATATGAATTTTTGTAACATAAAGTATAATTTTATCTTAAAAATTATCATATTCTAGCTGTTAACTTTTTTAATATCACTTTATTAAAGTTAATACAATAGCATTATTGGGTTATTAAAAAAAGCTATGAAAGAAATCATTGATATTTGATTTCTTCATAGCCAATATAAATATGCATTTAATTAATGTAAATAGCAAAATATTTAAAGAGTTTGTAAAACTTTATTCAGAAAAAATCTATCTATTTAATATTTACAATTTTAACATTAATTTCTCCACCATTTGGTAGAGGTACACGAACTTCATCTTTTAAACTTTTACCAATTAAAGCTTTAGCCATTGGTGATTCATTTGAAATTTTACCGTTGAATGCATCTGACTCTGCAGAGCCCACGATTTGATAGCTTTCTTCTTCATCTCCAGGTAACTCAATGAAAGTAACAGTTTTTCCAATTTGTACAACGTTGTTATCACCAGTATCCTCAATGATTAGAGCATATCTAAGCATATGTTCTATACGTTGAATATCTTGTTCGATAAAACCTTGCTCATCTTTAGCGGCATCATATTCTGAGTTCTCAGATAGGTCACCAAATGAACGTGCTACTTTGATTTTTTCAACAACTTCTGGACGTTTAACTGTTTTTAATTCTTCTAATTCTTTTTCTAATTGTTCATAACCCTCTTGAGTCATTGGATATTGTTTTTGATTTTCCATTATGTCATCTTCCTTTTTCAATTAATATAGTTTAGTCATTAAATATATAGTTTTTTGATACATATTGTAATTTACTTATTGTTTACTAACCAATGTTTGAATTTTAGTAGTCATTATATCAATTGCAACCTTGTTACTTCCACCTTCTGGAATGATAATATCTGCATATTTCTTAGTAGGCTCAATAAATTGATTATGCATTGGTTTGACAACATTTAAATATTGGTTAATTACTGATTCCATAGATCGACCACGTTCTTTAGTATCACGAACTAGTCGTCTAAGAATTCTTAAATCTGCATCAGTATCGACGTATATTTTAACATCCATCATATCACGTAGTGTTTTATTTTCTAAAGCAAATATACCTTCTACGATAATAACATCTTTAGGTTCAAATGCAATGGTTTCTTCACTACGTGTATGATTTGAATAATCATATGTAGGAACTTCGACTGCATGACCATTTCGTAAATCTTTTAAATTTTCAATTAGCAAATCATTATCAAATGCAAAGGGATGGTCATAATTTGTTTCTAATCGCTCTTCAAATGTTAAATGTGATTGATCTTTATAATAATAGTCTTGAGCAAGTAATGCGACACTATGGCCTTCTAAATTCTTCATGATTTCGTTTGTAACTGTTGTTTTACCAGATCCTGAACCACCGGCAATACCAATAATTGTTGTGTTTGCCATTATCTAATTTCCTTTCTCATCATGTTCTTAGGATAAATTGGATGATCTACTTTGATTTGTACAATTTGAAGTGGGTGACGTGCAGCATCTAGACTATTGCCCTCCTCATCATATATGGCATCAATAACTTGTCTAAAACTTTGTATTTCAGGTCCAAAGAATTCAATTTCTTGACCTGGTTTAAAGTGATTTCTTTGTTGTATTGTAGCAATTTGAGTAGTTTCATCATAATCTATTACTAATCCACAAAAATCGTAAGGTGATTTTTTATTTTGTTGAACACCAAACATTTGCTCTTCATATCCTGGTGTACCTTCAAAAAATGCTGGTGCAGTATCTCTATTAGCACATTTATCTAATTCTTTTAACCATTCAGGATTAATTTTAAAATTCTCAGGATCTTCAGCATAAGCATCAATAACTTTTCTATAAACTGATACAACTGTAGCTATATAATGAATAGATTTCATTCGCCCTTCTATTTTTAAAGAGTCGATACCGATTTCCATCATTTGAGGTATTGATTCAATTAATTTTAAATCCTTAGGACTCATAGCAAATGGTACGGTGTCTCCATCTTGATAATAAAGATCAAGTTCACCGTCATTATCTACTTCTAATAAATCGTAATCCCAACGACAACTTTGACAACAACCACCTCTGTTAGAGTCTCTAGCTGTCATATGATTACTAAGTGTACAGCGACCTGAATATGCAATACACATTGCACCATGTATAAATGCTTCAATTTCAATGTCTACATTTTCTTTCATTTCTTTCATTTCCATCGCACCAGTTTCACGTGCTAATACCACTCGATCTAAACCTTCTTCTTTCCAGTATTGAACCGCTTTAGTATTAGACAATGACTGTTGTGTCGATAAGTGTATTTCTAATTTAGGAGCAACTTGCTTACAAGTTTCAATAATTAAAGGATCTGCAACAATGATTCCGGTAGCACCCGTTTTTTCTAATTTAATTAAATAATTTTCCAGATCTTTAATATTCTCGTCATGAGCGATAATATTAGTAGTTACGTAAATTTTTGCATTATATTGACTTGCGAATTCAACGCCTTCTTTAATTTCAGCCATAGTAAAATTATCAGCATTAGAACGCAAACCATATTCTTGACCACCTAAAAATACTGCATCTGCACCATAATGTACTGCAATCTTTAATTTTTCTAAATTACCAGCAGGCGCTAATAATTCGGGCTTTTTAATTTTACTTTTCTCTTGTGTTTGAATTTCAGTCAATGTTTTCATTTTTAGCGCCTCCTTTTAATAAACTGTTTGTTTATATAAAAATCCTTCATCAAATGGACGATGTTCTGGTTGGATTGCTTCAATTGGATCTACTAACATGAATTTTTCATCTTCATATGCTTCAGGATCTTCATTATATAAATCTATAGCTTCTCTGTATTGAGCTGTAACAGTATTTATATATTCTTCACTTTGCAGAATTCCATCTATCTTAAAAGAATCAATTCCAGCTTCAAATAGTGGATCGAGTTCTTCAATTAAGCAGATATCATTTGGAGACATTATATGTGTACCATTAAAATCTTCAAATACAGGATATTTATTATCACGTTCTTCGTCATATAGGAGTAACTCTTTATCATCATTTTCACGTTTAATCTTCATTTGTCTATCTTGGAAAGTATAATAGTTCCCAAGCAACATGCGTTTAGATTGGAACATACAAGTCATCCCATGTACTTGAACTTCAATTTCAACATTTGCATTCTCTTTTATATTTATTATTTCATCTAAGTTTAATTCTCTCGCTAGAAGTGCTCGTTTGGCACCTCTTTTTCCCCAATAGTTACATTGGAAATAGTTAGTTACTATAGTTTCAGCATCCCAATTTAGTGGTATCGGATTATGTTGGTTTTTGACATACATGACGACTGCAGGGTCACCAAATATAATTCTGTCTACTCTAACTTCATGTAAGAAATTAATATAGTCTTCCAATGCATTTAAATGATAATTGTGGAAAATGCCATTTACAGCAACATATATTTTTCTATCATGCTCATGCGCTAATTTGACTGCTTGTTTAATATCCTCACGATTAAACTCTCCTGGTAATCTTAACCCAAATTTTTGTTCACCAATGACAAATGCATCTGCACCAATATCTATTAGTGTTTCTAAATGACTTAATGATTTAGGAGTAACGAGTAATTCCGTCATAATTATTCTCCTTTAATTGATATTGCTAACCCATCATCCATATTTATAAAGTTAGTACTGTAATTTTCTAGACTAATTAGCCAATCATTAAATTTTTGAACTTTTTTAACCATTTGCTTAACATTTCTTGAACGTACGATATCTATATTCGATACAAAACCGTGGTATAGAACATTATCTGTAATGACTAGTCCACCATTTCTTAATAGTGGTGTGTAATATTCAAAAAATTTCTTTGATTGAGCTTTTGCTGCATCAATAAAAATAATATCATATTGTTTATCACTGACTTTGTTATATTGCTCTAAAGCATTTCCCTCAATAAGTCTTATTTGTGATGAGTAGCCATAAGTTTCGAAATTTGATTTAGCTTGTGTAATCATTTTCTCATCACGCTCTATAGTCGTAATATGTATATCATTTGATACGGATGCAAATTGCATTGAACTATACCCTATTGCAGTGCCAATTTCTAGAATGTTTTTTGCACGATGTATCCGAATTAATTGTTTAATCATCTCTAGGGATAATCTATCGACAATTGGTACAGCATTTTGCTCCGCATATTCTCTTAACGTTTCAATTTTATTATCTGTTTTACGATGTATATCCAATAAATACTGCTGGTTAGCTTCCATTAATTTACTTCCTTTTTAAAGACAAAATGACATTAAAAAATAAACCAGTCGATATGGAGTTATCCACTAAACTTTAAAAGTTTTAAATAAACTTAACCGTGCTAGGATAACTTATACTTATAAATGTATGACTGATTTAAATATTTATTAAAACTCATTGTCTACCTATAAGAATTTAACTTTAAATATTTTATCATATATTTGATTGTAATTTAAGATGTAATATGTAAAAAAACACGATTTTATCAATCAAAAAAGGAGCAGAATAGAACTCGAATTGAATTCATTATCCCACTCCTTATATAAAATTTCTGTTCTGAATTATAAATTAAATCACATATTGACAGTTCAGTCAGCTAATTTAAATTTGTTTTAGTATTAAATATTAAATCTAGGAAACTATTCTTCCATGTTTGTGTTAACTACTTCTTCAATCATGTCCCATTCTTCATCAGTCTCGATAGGTACTAATTTACCACCATCACCTGATTCATCAGGTTCATTAATCATTGGAATCAATTCAATCATGTCATCATCGTCAGATTGAGCACCTTCCTCAGCTAAAATAACATATTCTTTTTTAAATTCTGGATGATAAAATTCCAACATTTTACGATATAAAACTTCGTTACCATTTTCATCGAATAAAGTTAATAACTCTTCTTCATTACTAATATCTAATTTTACATCGTGGTTATGATTATGTTCAGTCATTGTTTATTACTCCTTTATTGGATTGAATCTAAATAGCCTTGCAATATAAATACTGCTGCCATTTTATCAATTACTTTTTTTCTTTTTTGTCTAGATACATCTGCTTCAAGTAATGAACGCTCTGCTGCCATAGTACTTAATCGTTCATCCCACATAATTATCTCTATATCAGGTAAGCTTTCTTTGAGTAACTCCTTGTATCTTAACGAAGCTTCTCCACGAAAGCCAATAGAATTATTCATATTCTTAGGTAAACCAATTACTACAGAACCAACGTTATGTTCTTTAATAATGGTCACTAATTGATCTATGCCAAAATCTTCTAGTTCCTCGTTAATTCTTAGAGTGTCCAATCCTTGGGCAGTCCAACCCATTAAATCGCTTATAGCTACGCCAACTGTTTTACTACCTACATCCAAACCCAAAATTTTGTGCGTTAACATATACTAGTTCTTGTTCTCTTTTAAATAATTTGAAACGAGTTCTTCCATGATAACGTCACGATCAATGTGGCGAATTTGATTTCGAGCATCATTTTGACGAGGTATATATGCAGGATCACCTGAGAGTAAATATCCTACAATTTGATTTACAGCATTGTAACCACGCTCTTCTAAAGTTCGGTGTACGTTGTTTAACACTGTTTCAACATTATCTTTCGGAATTTCTTCATAGTCAAACTTCATTGTTTTATCAATATTATCCATAGATGCGACACTCCTCTAAAACGAATTATCTTACATACACCAATTTTACACTAGTTGATTACAAAGTTATAGTTTTTTAATGTAATCTTTAATAAAGCGTAATGCTTCTGAGATATTTTCTGGTTGCGTACCGCCACCTTGAGCCATATCTGGACGACCGCCACCTTTACCACCAACTAATGGTGCCATATTCTTAATGATATCTCCAGCTTTAATTTTATCTGTTTGTTCTTTTGGTACAGTTGCTATTAGTGATACCTTTTCACCTAAATCACTGGCTAAGATTATAATAGCATCTTGTTGTTTAGATTTGAAATCATCCATAGTTTGTCTTATTTCTTTAGCATTAGAAACTTCAACTTCTGTAGCTAGTACTTTAAAGCCATTAATTTCTTCAATTTGATCCTCTATATTGCCCATTTTAAGTGAAGTGATTTCCTTATTTCGTTGTTCTAATTGTTTATGAAGGTTCTTTTCTTCCTCTTGTAGCTGGACAATTTTATCAAATACTTGATCATCAGATTTGACTTTAATTTGATCTTTAATAGAATTAAATTTATTTTGAATATCCTCTAGATGTAAGAACGCTGACTTACCAGTAAATGCTTCAATACGTCTAACGCCTGCACCTGTACCTGATTCACTTATAATCTTGAAAAGCCCAATTTCTGCAGTATTATCAACATGTATACCACCACATAGCTCAATTGAGAACGGTGACATATTAACAACGCGCACAATATCTCCATATTTTTCACCGAATAACGCCATAGCACCAATTTGTTTTGCTTCATTAATAGGCATCTCTTGTATATTAACTGAAATACCTCTCCAAATTTCCTCATTTACACGTCTTTCAACTTTATCAATTTCGTCTTGAGTCATCGGACCAAAATGTGAGAAATCGAAACGCAAACGCTCACTTTCAACTAACGAACCTGCTTGATTTACATGTTCACCTAATACTTCTTTTAATGCAGCGTGAAGTAAATGAGTGGCACTATGATTTTTTTGGATGTCTTTTCTTTCATCCCTATTAACACTTGCATCTACATCACTATTAACTGTAACTTGACCAAATTGGATGACACCTTGATGTAAGTTTTGACCATTAGGTGCTTTAGTTACTTCAGTTACTTCAATCTCAAAGTTCTCATTACCTACTGTTCCTCTATCAGCTACTTGCCCACCACTAACTGCATAAAATGGAGTTTCTTTTAAAATGAAATATACAGTTTCTCCTGGTTCAGCAGATTCAACTTTCTCTCCATTATAAATTAAATCAGTTAACGTAGTCTGATAATCTGTAGTTTCATATCCGACAAATTTGCTTTCAGTAGTAATATTTTTAAGAACTTCACTTTGGATTTGCATTGATTGTGAACTTTGTCGAGCTTCTCTAGCTCGTGTACGTTGTTGATCCATTTCTTTTTCAAACGTTGCCATATCCACAGAGATGTTTTCTTGACTAGCTAATTCTTCTGTCAATTCAATTGGGAATCCATAAGTGTCGTATAATTTGAACGCATCTGAACCGTTAATTTCATTATTAGATGATTTAGCTTTAGCTAATAAATTATTCAAAATTGCTAAACCTTCTTGAAGTGTCTCATGGAAACGCTCTTCTTCTGATTTAATAACACGCTTAATAAAATCAGCTTTCTCTTTAACATTTGGATAATATGGCTCCATTATCTCTGCAACGATGTCAACTAACTTATACATAAATGGTTCATTAATGTCGAGAGTTTGACTAAATCTGACTGCTCTACGTAGAAGTCGACGTAAAACGTAACCCCTTCCCTCATTCGCAGGTAAAGCGCCATCAGCAATTGCAAATGCAATTGTACGAATATGGTCCGCTATTACCTTAAAGGCAATATCATGCTCGTTGTTTACTAAATATTTTTTGCCAGCTACATTTTCTACTTCAATAATGATTGGCATAAATAAGTCTGTTTCATAATTTGTTCTTACGTTTTGAGAAACAGAGGCCATTCGTTCAAGACCCATACCCGTATCAATATTTTTATTTGGTAATGGTGTATAAGTGTTGTCTTTATTATGGTTAAATTCACTAAATACTAAGTTCCAAACTTCTAAATATCTTTCATTTTCCCCACCTGGATACATCTCTTCTGATGGATCATCTTGGCCATATTCATCTCCACGATCATAGAAAATTTCAGTGTTAGGACCAGATGGACCCTCACCGATATCCCAGAAATTACCTTCTATTCTAATAATTCGACTTTCTTCTAATCCAATTTCATCATTCCAAATACGATAAGCTTCAGTATCTTCAGGATGAATAGTTACATATAATTTTTCAGGTTCCATGCTCATCCATTTTTCACTAGTTAAAAATTCCCACGCAAAGTGGATTGCTTCTTTTTTGAAATAATCACCAATTGAAAAGTTACCAAGCATTTCGAAAAATGTATGATGTCGTGCAGTAAATCCTACATTTTCAATATCATTTGTTCTAATTGCTTTTTGAGAATTGACTATTCTAGGCTTTCTTGGTGTTTCTCTACCATCGAAATATTTCTTTAAAGTTGCTACACCTGAATTTATCCATAATAATGTATCGTCATCAATTGGCACTAAAGGGGCTGAAGGTTCAACCATATGACCTTTTTCGACGAAGAAATCAATATATTTTTGACGAATTTCACTAGCCTTTAAATTTTTCATTTCCGACACTCCTATATCAACATATTTTATCTAAAAAACACAAAAAACGTTCATCCTCAAAAAAGGGACGAACGTTTTCGCGGTACCACCCTAGTTATAAACAATCTATCTTTAAGCTACAAAAATTATCGCTTGATAGAAAACATTTATCACTCAATTAAAATATAAAAATGACATGAAGTAGCGTTCAACAATATACATTGCACTTTTCACCAACCAGTACATCTCTATATAAGTTATAATTGCCTACTCATCTTCATGCGAACTTAAGATTATTTTAAGTATTTTCAAACTAAATGTCAACGCTCAGCAAAATCATAAGGAGAAACATCACCCATATTAATCATTGGATTGATTTGATATATAGTAGATTCACTTAAAATGATTTGATCATCTTTTGTATCAACGTCGTAAATTGTATCCATTGCCTCTTCATCTTTATTCACAGAAGTATTTGAAATTGTTACATCACTTTCTTTTTGGTCTATATCAAAATATGACAAGATTAGCTCTTGCAATTGTGTATGTCGTATTTGTCCTTGCGTATTTAATCCAATTTCAAATGCGGTTGAATCTCCAAGTAATACTAATGATTGTTTAGCACGTGTAAGTCCTGTATAAAGTATTGGTCGCTGTAACATTCTAAAATACTGCTTAACGATAGGCATAATTACAATTGGAAATTCAGACCCTTGTGATTTATGAATGGATGTGCAATAAGCATGCGTTAATTCTAATAAATCTTGACGAGTGAAAGTAATCTCGTTACCTTCGAAATCAACAACCATAACATCTTTATTTAAAGCATTTTCTTTAGCCCAAAATATACCAACGATTATTCCTATGTCACCATTGAAGATATTATCATTAGGACGATTAACTAACTGAAGAACCTTGTCACCTTTACGAAACTTTATGTCACCAAATTCAATTTCTCGTGTATCTTGTGCCTTGGGGTTTAAAATATCTTGTAATACTTGATTTAATCTTTTAATACCTGCGTTACCTTTATACATAGGCGCCAAGACTTGAATATCACTCATATCATAACCTTTATTAACTGCACTTGAAACTACTTTTTCAACTACTGTAGGAATTTGATCGACATTACAACTTATAAAACTCCTATCATGATAACGCTTTGTAATATCTATTGGCTCACCATGTTTCATACGATGCGCTAAATCGATGATACTTGAACCATCTTGTTGACGATAAACTTCAGTTAGATTAACTCGTGGTATTGCCTTCGAATCAATAAGATCCTTAAAGATTTGACCTGGTCCAACTGAGGGTAATTGATCTTCATCACCGACTAAAATAATTTGTGCATCTAGAGGAACTGCACTTAAAAATTGGTGAAACAACCATGTATCTACCATAGACATTTCGTCAATAATTATGAGCTTTGCTTTAATTTCATTATCTAGAATGTCTTCTGGTTGTGTTTCTTGATTCCATCCAATTAGACGATGAATTGTCATTGCTTCTAACCCTGTAGATTCTTGCAATCTTTTAGATGCTCTACCTGTCGGAGCTGCCAGGACAATAGGATAGTCATCTTCTTGATAGTCTGAATAATTAAGAGAAAGACCATGTACCTCTGCATAAAGCTCAACGATTCCTTTGATTACTGTTGTTTTACCTGTACCAGGGCCACCGGTTAAAAGCATAATTTTAGAATTAATTGCAGTTTGTAAGGCCTCTTTTTGAGATGGTGCATAAAGCACATTATTACTAGTCTCTATATCCCCTATATGTATCTGCAAATCAGATTGTTCTATTTCTTTTAGCTTATGTTTGTATGTTTTAATTCGATATAAATTTTGAACACTTTTGAGTTCGGAATAATAGAGACTAGGAATGGCGACTCGCTCATTATTTACAATAATTTTTTGTTCCTCATGTAATAATTCGAGAATATTTTCAAGTTGTTTTGAATCGATACTATCACTGGAATGAGTATCCATTAGCATCTCTAATGTCACTTCAATTGCATAATCTAGTGATAAATAGGTGTGACCTTGTTTTATACATTCTTCTTCTAACGTATATAATAATCCTGCTTTCAATCGTTCTGGATCATTAAAACTAATGCCATTATTTCTAGCTAAAGTATCAGCTTTATTAAAACCAATTCCTTTAATATCATAAACGAGTTGATAAGGGTTATTTTCGAGCACGTTTAAAGTCTCGGCTTGGTAAAATTGATATATCGCCATTGATAATTTAGGTCCGAAGCCTAAATCATGTAATCGAATCATAATTTTTTCGGACTCTTGATTGGCGTTAATTTGATCAGCAATCTGCTTTTGTTTCTTTTTCGGTAAATTTGAAACCTTCTCTAAAACTGATGCGTCTGCCATAATATCATTTATCGCATTTTCACCAAGTGTATTTACAATATTTTGAGCAGTTTTTTTACCTATACCTTTGAATAAGTCACTTGATAAATATGTAATTATAGCATCCTTAGTTTGAGGGACCTCTTTTTCAAAAGTGTCGGCTTTCAATTGCTTGCCATAACGTGGGTGCTCTACCACTTGTCCTTTAAAAGTGTATACATCTCCTTCCACAATATTTGGAAAGAACCCTACAACTGTTGGTAAATTACCAAATGATTCATTAGTCTCAATTGTATCCACTTTAATGACTGTATAGAAATTATTATTATTTTGAAATAAAATAGCATCTACAGTACCTTTAATCATTGAATAATCAAATAGTGTAGGGTCAGACATATTACTCCTCCTCATTCTTTATAGCTTCAAACGTTTTCTTAGCATGTTGACTTAACAAGTGATTTGGATCTATAGATATTGCCTTGTCAAAATAAGACATAGCTAAATCAAGATCTTCAGTATCCATGTAAGTGGCTAAACCAAGATTATATAAAGCATCGACATGCTTTGAATCTATAGATAAAACAATTTTCAATTGATTTATAGCCTGGTTAAACATTTCTAAATGACATAGAGCCAGACCATATTGAAATTGAACTTCTGCATCTTGATTATTATCTAATTCTGCTGCAGTCATAAAGTAAGGTAAAGATTCTTTTGGTGCATCTAATTGGTTAAATGACATACCAATCATGTAATTAGTATCTATTTTATCCATATTGTATTTAGATGCCAATTGATATAGTTTAATAGCATCACGGTATTTATCTTGATCGTAATATAGATTGGCTAAATTGTAATACACTGCACCATTTTTATCATCTATCGTAATTGCTCGTTGAAAGAAACGCTCAGCCTTTTCAATTTCATTAATATCAGCTAATACTATTCCTGCATTGATATAATTTTCAATGGTATTTGGTTCTTCTTCTATGTTTTGAAATAAAGCTTTTAAAGCATCTTCAAGTTGACCATTTTGAATCCACTCATAAATCGTATCTTGTTTCGTTATCATGATTCCACCCAATCCTAAAATTATCTTACGAGAAACGCTGTATTTTATAAAATAAAGATGTAGTAGTATTTGGGAGCAAGACATAAACAATATTTTTCGAAAATATATTTCCAGTCAAATACTGCCAATATATATTTGTAGCCTGAGGCATTGAATTATGTCCCAGGCTCTTAACAACTCCATCTTTTGTTTGTTTAATTAAACAACATAACTTAACTGACCTGTTGTTTTAAATACATCATCGATAGTTGCTCCACCTAGACAAACTTCCTCATCATAAAATACAACGGCTTGTCCCGGTGTGATAGCACGTACTGGTTCATCAAATGTAACGCGTAAAGCATTTTGACTTTCACGTTGAACAAACACCTTAGTATCTTTTTGACGATATCTAAATTTAGCAGTACATTCAAATCCGTTGTCCAAATCAACTGGATTTACGAAAGAAAAATCGGAAGCTATTAAATAATCACTATAGAGCGCATCATGATGGAAACCCTGTTCAACGTATAAAATATTGTCTTCTAAATTTTTACCTACAACGAACCATGGATCACCGTCTCCACCGATACCAAGTCCATGTCTTTGACCAATAGTGTAATACATTAATCCACTATGCATTCCCATTTTTTCGCCATTCAACGTACGCATTTCTCCAGCTTGAGCTGGTAAATATTGTGATAAGAATGTTTTGAAATTACGCTCTCCAATAAAACAGATGCCTGTAGAGTCTTTCTTTTTAGCTGTTGCTAAATCTTGCTTTTCTGCTATTTTACGAACTTCTTTTTTATCAATATCTCCAATTGGAAACATAACTTTAGACAATTGTTGTTGAGATAGTTGATTTAAGAAATAAGTTTGATCTTTATTATTATCTACACCTCGTAACATTTCTACATGGCCATCATCATGACGACGTATTCTTGCGTAATGTCCTGTTGCTACGTAATCTGCGCCCAATTTAAGTGCATGCTCTAGAAAAGCTTTAAACTTAATTTCTTTGTTACACATTACATCTGGATTAGGTGTACGACCTTTTTTATATTCATCTAAGAAATAAGTAAAGACTTTATCCCAATATTCTTGTTCGAAATTAACGGCATAATATGGAATACCAATTTGATTACATACTGCGATAACGTCATTATAGTCTTCTGTTGCAGTACAAACACCATTCTCATCAGTGTCATCCCAGTTTTTCATGAATATTCCAATAACATCATACCCTTGCTCTTTAAGCACATGAGCTGTGACTGAACTGTCAACACCGCCAGACATACCTACAACTACACGTATATCTTTATTAGACACATTTATTCCTCCTTAAATTTATGATATATTTTGTGAATTTCAGCTACGATATATTTTATTTCTTGATCAGTTGTTAATTCATTAAAGCTAAATCTTACTGAATGTTTAGCACGTTCTTCATCTTCATACATTGCTGCTAAAACATGAGAAGGTGTTGTTGAACCAGCTGTACATGCTGAACCTGAAGATACATAAATGTTAGCTAGATCTAAAAGTGTTAGCATAGTTTCCACGTCTATGAATGGGAAATATAAATTTAGAATATGTCCTGTTGTATCAACCATAGAACCATTTACCTCAAAAGGAATCGCACGTTCTTGTAGGCTAACTAAGAATAATTCTTTTAATTGCATTAAATGTAAATTATTATTATCTCTATTCTTATGTGCTAATTCTAGTGCTTTTGTTAAACCAACAATTTGTGCTAAATTTTCTGTTCCTGCACGTCGTTTAGTTTCTTGTTCTCCTCCTAGTTGAGAGTACTCTATTGGGGTTTTATCTCTAACTAATAAGACACCTACACCTTTTGGACCGCCGAATTTATGTGCTGTCAAACTTAAAGTATCCATTTTAAATTCTTTAAAATTAATATCTAAATGTCCGATTGCTTGAACTGCATCTACATGCAATAATGCGTTTGACTCGCTAACAATATCTTCTATATCATACATAGGTTCAACAGTTCCAACTTCATTATTAACAAACATTATTGAAACTAAAATAGTGTCATTCGTTAATGCTTCTTTAAGTTGATCTAAATCTATTGCACCTGTATCATCTACATCTAAATAAGTGACATCATATCCTTCTTTTTCTAATTGTTCAAACACGTGTAAGACAGAATGATGCTCAATTTTAGTTGTAATAATGTGATTTCCAAGATGTTCATTTGCGTAAACTAATCCTTTAATGGCTGTATTATTTGATTCAGTTGCGCCACTTGTAAAAATAACTTCGCTAGGCTTAGCATTCAATAATTTAGCAACTGTTCTTCTTGATTCATCTAGATAACGACGTGCATCTCTTCCTATAGAATGAATAGACGATGGATTACCAAAATGTGATTTATAAATTGTCATCATCTCTTCAATTACTTCTGGTTTGACAGGTGTAGTTGCAGCATAATCTGCATATACTTCCATTTTTAAGTACACTCCTCACAATATTATCAATGTTCCTATAATAGCACCTGAATAGATTTTTTTCTATATAGTTGTTTATAAACATAAATTTTTCCATTGTTTAATATTTTAACATTCAACCACTTTAAAAATTAACCCCACATTAACTTATAAATAATTTTAAATGTACTATTAATTAAAGTATCAATATTTTTTCACTAACATTATCGATTATGAGCATTTCAATATAAATTAAACTACATATCTTGTTAAACTAAACCATATTAATTTTATATGAGGAGATGAAAACTGTGGGTAATCTAAAGGTATCTGCATTAAATTTAGTTCCAATAAGAGAAGGTCAGAGTGATAAAGAAGCAATTGAGGATATGATTAGTTTAGCTCAAAAGTTAGATTCACTTAATTATGAAAGATACTGGATTGCTGAACACCATAACGCACCAAATTTAGTAAGTTCAGCAACTTCTCTATTGATTCAACATACACTTGAACATACGAAACGTATTAAAGTTGGATCTGGAGGGATTATGTTACCAAACCATGCTCCTCTAATAGTTGCGGAGCAATTTGGAACAATGGAAACACTTTTCCCAAACAGAGTTAATCTAGGTTTAGGTAGAGCCCCAGGGACTGATATGATGACAGCTAGCGCATTGAGACGTGACCAGCATAATGGTGTCTATGAGTTTCCTGAAGAAGTTGAACAATTACAAACTTATTTTGGACCTGGAAATAAACAAGCTTATGTAAGAGCTTATCCTGCTGTAGGTAAAAATGTACCTTTATATATTCTTGGATCATCTACTGATTCAGCTCATTTAGCTGCACGTAAGGGATTACCTTATGTCTTTGCTGGACATTTTGCACCTCAGCAAATGAAAGAGGCAATTCAAATATATAAAGAACTATTTGAACCTTCTGACGTATTAGACAAGCCTTATATGATTGTATGCTTGAATGCTATAGTAGCTGAAAGTGATGAAGAAGCTGAATACTTGGCAAGCACATTAGCTCAAGTATTTATTGGTATTGCTCGTGGTAGAATGCAACCATTACAACCACCTACAAATGACTTACAAGCTCTTCTAACACCTAGAGAATTTGAAATGGCTAAACAAAGATTTAATGATTCGCTAATAGGTTCAGAGGAAACAGTTAAAGAGAAGTTGGAAGCATTTATAGAAGAATATGGTGAAATTGAAGAACTCATGGGAATCAGCTATATTTATGATCAAGAAAAGCAATTTGAATCATTCACTCGTTTACAGAAAATTATTGAAAAATTGAATCAATAATCAATATTAAAATTTAATATTGATGGATAGCGAGAGAATTAATGCATAATTTGGAGTGGGATATTATTTAATCTCACTCCTTTTATTTGCTAATAAACATATAGGTTTTAATGCTAAAACAACATTAACTTTAATAAAAATGTTTTGAATTACTTAAATTGTAAATACTTCTTTTGATATAAAAAAGCGATAACATTTAATGTTATCGCTTGAAAACTAATTATTTATCATCTTTTTTGTCATCGTTGTTTTTGTCATCGTTGTTTTTGTCAGTATATTCATTGATTTTGTCTTTAACTTTATCAACTTGTTCGTTATCGCTATTTTTAAATTTTTCTGCTGCGTCTTTCGCTTTATCCATGAATCCCATAATGAAATTCTCCTTTCAAATTTAAGAATATTTATATCGATCAAGTATTATGTTAATTCTGAGATACAAAATAAAGAATGTACCTTACTGTTGTAATTATTATTTACCACACACAATTGTATTTAAACATATTTTTTAAATTAAATATAAAACATGTAACCATCAAGTTTATCATCAGTTTCGACATAGTCTGCTAGATATTTTAAAGTAGTATTATCTAATACTTCTCTAACAGCATCTCTCATTCTTAACCATAACTGTTTTTGTGCAGGTGGTTCTGATTCAATACTTTCGACTATCGTAATAGGACCTTCTAGTAAACGAATAATATCGCCTGCTTTAATTTCGTCAGCTGGTACTCTAAGTTGATAACCACCTTTGGCACCACGAACACTTCGAATTAAACCAGCATTTCTTAAAGGGCCAACTAATTGTTCGAGATATAAATCACTCAAACTGTTTTCTTCAGCAATTGACTTTAAAGATACGCATCCTTGCCCTTCTCTTTTAGCAAGGGAAATCATTAAAGTTAAACCGTATCTCCCTTTCGTTGATATTTTCATAACATTACCTCACTTAATTCGAATAATATATAATACCATTTTAGCATTTTTTCAGTTAAGATAGTATTAGAAAGGTGTGAAAATAGTGACTACAGAACCTTTAGCTTCAAGAATGAGACCTACTAACATTGACGAAATCATTTCGCAGCAACATTTAGTAGGACCTAGAGGCATTATAAGACGAATGGTTGAAACCAAAAGATTATCATCAATGATATTTTATGGGCCACCAGGGATTGGTAAAACAAGCATTGCAAAAGCAATTTCTGGTAGCACTGATTATAAATTTAGACAATTAAATGCAGTTACAAATTCAAAAAAAGATATGCAAATGGTAGTCGAAGAAGCCAAAATGTCTGGTCAAGTCATTCTTTTATTAGATGAAATTCACCGGTTAGATAAAGCTAAACAAGATTTCTTATTACCACATTTAGAAAATGGCAAAATCGTCCTAATTGGTGCAACAACCTCAAATCCATATCATGCAATCAATCCAGCTATTCGCTCTAGAGCTCAAATATTCGAACTGTATTCATTAGATCATGATGATGTGCGACTCGCAATTAATAGAGCATTAAATGATTCTCAACGTGGCTTAGCTAATTATCATCCCAAAGTAGATGAAGATGCATTAGAATACTTTGCTACGCAAAGTCAAGGAGATGTTAGAAGTGCTTTAAATGCTCTTGAATTGGCTGTTTTAAGTGCTTCAGTTGAAAATGAAATTAGACATATTACGCTTCAAGATGCTAAAGATTGTTTGCAAAAAGGTGCTTTCGTAAGCGATAAAGATGGAGACATGCACTACGATGTTATGAGTGCTTTTCAAAAATCAATAAGAGGTAGTGATGTAAACGCTGCATTACACTATTTAGCAAGATTAATTGAAGCTGGCGATTTACCGACTATTGTAAGACGCTTATTAGTCATTAGTTATGAAGATGTAGGGTTAGCTTCACCTAATGCGGGACAACGTACGCTTGCAGCCATTCAATCGGCAGAGCGACTGGGGTTTCCTGAAGCGAGAATTCCTCTTAGTCAAGCTGTAATTGAACTTTCCTTATCACCTAAATCCAACTCAGCGATCACTGCTATTGACAGTGCACTTAGTGATATACGTAAAGGTAATATTGGCCAAATTCCTGACCATTTACGAGATGGACATTATGCTGGAGCTAAAGATTTAGGTCGTGCCATAGGTTATAAGTACCCTCATAACTATGAAAATGGATACGTCATTCAACAATACTTGCCAGATAAACTCAAAAATAAAATTTATTATGAGCCTAAAACAACATCAAAAAGTGAACAACAATTTAAAACTATTTATGATAATTTAAGAAACAAAAACTAAAAAAGATTATGAATCAATTAGCCATTATAAATGACTTTTAAATGGCTCTATAATAAATTGGACTGATGACTAAAAATCATCAGTCCAATTTTT
>ERZ1023420.150-NODE-150-length-30630-cov-11.143647_pt1 | contig 30630 bp, 24 predicted proteins | sample MGYA00380512_ERZ1023420 | MGnify/ENA primary metagenome ERZ1023420 (study PRJEB33173, sample SAMEA4830390) | metagenome | study: EMG produced TPA metagenomics assembly of the PRJEB25223 data set... | reverse complement strand
TAAGGTTGCTTAATCTCAATATTTGGACTCATCAGTCCGATTTGACGTAGAGCCCAAAGTTACGCTTTGTCAGCAGTTTTCAACGTAACATAATAATACATTATGATAGTCGGTACTTCAGTCTACTAGAATAAGCCTACTGCATGGCCGTCTTCTGTAACGTCCATATTTAATGCAGCTGGTTTTTTAGGTAATCCAGGCATAGTCATGATTGCACCAGTTAATGCAACAATAAATCCTGCACCTGTTTTAGCCTCTAATTCTCTAATAGTAATATCAAAATCAGTTGGAGCACCTAAAGCAGTTGCATCATCACTGAATGAATATTGAGTTTTAGCCATACAGATTGGATATTGACCCCAACCATTGTCAGTAAATTCTTTTAGTTGTTTTTTAGCTTTTTTACTAAATGTAACTGAAGAACCACCATAGATATCTTTAACGATTGTTTCAATTTTTTCTTCTAATGATTGATCTAAATCATATAAGAATTTGAAATCATTTGGTTGTTCAATAACTTCAAGTACTTGGTTAGCTAATTCAACGCCACCTTTACCGCCTTTTTCCCATACTTCAGTTAAAGCGATTCTAACGTTATTTTCTTTAGCCCAAGCTTTTACTACTTCAGTTTCAGCATCTGTATCATGAATAAATGCATTTAATGCGATAACTGGTTCAACACCAAATTTACGGATGTTGTTAACATGACGTTCTAAGTTAACAATACCAGCTTTAACTGCTTCAACATTTTCTTCTTTTAAGTCATCTTTAGCTACGCCACCATGCATTTTAAGGGCACGAACTGTTGCAACTAATACTACTGCTGAAGGTTCAAAGCCAGCTTCTCTAGCTTTAATGTCGATGAATTTTTCAGCACCAAGGTCTGAACCGAATCCTGCTTCTGTTACAACGATGTCTGCAAGATCACGTGCTGTTTCAGTAGCTAAAATTGAGTTACAACCATGTGCAATGTTAGCGAATGGTCCACCATGAACTAATGCTGGTGTACCTTCAATAGTTTGAACTAAGTTAGGTTTAATAGCATCTTTAAGAATCATAGCTAATGCGCCTTCAACTTTTAAGTCTGCAACTGTAACTGGTTTACGATCACGAGTGTAACCAATAGTAATACGGCTAATTTTTTCTTTTAAGTCATTAATATTACGAGCTAAACATAAGATTGCCATTACTTCTGAGGCAACTGTAATATTGAAACCATCTTCACGAGGTACACCATTAGTAGGTCCACCTAAACCAACATTTACATGACGTAATGCACGGTCGTTCATGTCTAATACACGTTTCCATTCAACACGACGTACATCAATGCCTAATTCATTACCTTGATGGATGTGGTTATCGATAAATGCAGATAAAGCATTATTTGCAGTAGTAATCGCGTGGAAGTCACCATTGAAGTGTAAGTTAATATCTTCCATTGGTAATACTTGCGCATAACCTCCACCAGTTGCCCCACCTTTAATACCAAATGTAGGTCCTAATGCTGGTTCACGTAAAGCTACCATTACATTTTTCTTTAATTCGTTGAACGCATCAGATAATCCAACAGTAACTGTAGATTTACCTTCACCGGCTGGTGTTGGACTCATTGCAGTTACTAAAACGACTTTCCCTTTGTTGTCTTTTGGTTTGATTTGATTGATATCAATCTTAGCTTTATAGTGACCATATTGTTCTAAAGCGTCTGCTGGGATTCCAGCTTTTTCAGCGATTTCTCCAATAGGTTTTAGTTCTGATTGATTAGCAATATCTAAATCTGATAAATGTGCCAACTTATTTCAACCCCTTGTTATTTATAATTTGATTTATGTAAGAATACCTCAAATCAGTTGCTTAAGGTTTCTTTTAATCTTACATATTAATAATAACTAACAATGTAAGCGATGTCGAATTTTTGAGAGCGTTTCCAATGATTTGTGTAAAATTTAACTTAATTTTATGATAAATCTGCTAATTTAAATAAATTTATTTTATAAATCTAAAAATTTAAAGTAAAAATACATCATAATATGAATTCAAAAACCTTTATTTCGACTTAGGTCAACTATAAACATTATAAAAGCTAGGACCAATAATTGTCCTAGCTTAGTTACATTCATTAAAGTTTAATCTTCCATCGTACTTAAATCGCCTGCATCTAAATTAAGCTCCCAAGCTTTTAACACACGTCTCATAATTTTACCAGAGCGTGTTTTAGGTAATTTATCTTTAAACTCTATTTCTCTTGGTGCTGCATGACCTGATAGCCCCTCTTTAACAAATTTACGAATATCTGCTTTTAGCTCATCTGAAGGTTCATAGCCTTGGCGTAATGAAATAAAGGCTTTGATAATTTCGCCTCTGACAGGATCTGGTTTACCGATAACACCCGCTTCAGCTACTGCTTCATGCTCAACTAATTTCGATTCTACTTCAAATGGACCTACACGCTCACCAGCAGTCATAATTACGTCATCAACACGGCCTTGGAACCAGAAATAACCCTCTTCATCTTGATATGCTGAATCACCTGAAACGTACCAATCTCCAATAAAATAAGAATTATATTTTTCAGGGTTTTTCCAAATTGAATACATCATAGATGGCCAACCCTTTTTAATAGCTAAATTCCCCATTCTGTTCGGTGGTAATACATTACCTGAGTCATCTATAATAGCAGCCTCTATTCCCGGTAATGGTTTACCCATTGAACCTAATTTAACGTCAACTGCAGGATAATTCACAATCATATGACCCCCTGTTTCTGTCATCCACCATGTATCTAATACACGTTTATCATATACATCTTTAGACCATTTAATAACTTCAGGGTTAAGTGGCTCACCAACAGATAAAATTGATCGTAATGATGACAAATCATATTTTTCTACTACATCATCACCTGCGCTCATTAACATTCTTAATGCTGTAGGCGCAGTATACCAAATTGTTACTTTAAATGTTTCAATCATGCTATACCATTGTTCAGGAGAGAATCGACCACCCGCTATGCAATTTGTAACACCATTTAACCAAGGTGCAAACACACCATAAGATGTACCTGTAACCCAACCAGGATCAGCTGTACACCAGTAAATGTCACCTTCTTTTAAATCTAATACATATTTACCTGAAATATAATGAAGTAACATTGCTTTTTGAACGTGTAATACCCCTTTAGGTTGACCAGTAGAACCTGATGTGTAGTGTAAGATTAAACCATCATCTTCTTTTAACCACTCAATATCAAATTCTTCATTTGCTTGATTCAATTCTTTATTGAAATCAACATATTGTTCATCAACTTCATCGTCAACAACTACTATTGTTTCTAAGTGAGGTAATTTATCCTTAGGAATTCTGCCTAGTAAACTATTTGTAGTAACAATGACTTTTGCTTCACTATTTTCTAATCTATCAGTTACCGCTTTTTCCATAAAAGCTTCAAATAATGGACCAACGATAGCACCAATTTTTAGAATACCAAGAAAGGCAAAATATAGTTCAGGCGTTCTTGGCATAAAGATAAATACGCGATCCCCTTTTTGAACATTCGCTTTATCTACTAAAACGTTGGCAGCCTTATTTGATAGCACTTTTAATTCTTTAAAACTATATTGTTCTTTACGTTTTTCATCTCTATAATTAAGTGCAATTTTATCGCCTTTACCATTATCAACATGACGATCAATACACTCGTAAGCCATGTTTATTTTTCCTGTTTCATTCCATGAGAAAGCTTTTTTCACTTCATCCCAATCAAAGTCCTGATATGTCTTTTCATAATCTTGTAAATTATAATTACCTTGCTCGCTTTCAAATACTTCTACTTTCATTATAAAATCCCCCTCATTTAATGAAATCGCTTTCTTTAAAAAGTATTATACATTAATTTTTGTGTTATTCAAAATTTTTAGATAATTATTACAATTTAATTTGTTTATTTTTCTAAATAAATATAAAATAACTATAATAGTAGTTCGTATTGGGAGTGAGATGAATGAAACACATTAAAACAAACGTAACCAAGCACCTAACAATTACCAATAAGCATTTCATTATTGAAGGCCCTGTTTCATGTAATTATTTGAAAACGCTTTCTTTCGATGAGTCGTTAAATGCCTTTAGACCGGCAAAAGATCAATTTGACGCTTTGAAAGAAATTACGCAATTACCTGAAGGTCGTATATATATTGCTCGAGAAAACAAACATGTCATAGGGTATGTAACATATCACTATCCCGATGAATTTGAAAGATGGGCTGAAGGACAACTACCCTATTTAATTGAGTTAGGTGCTATAGAAGTGCATAGTGATTTTAGACAGTTTCATATAGGTGGTGAGCTTATTTCATTAAGTCTTTCTCAAGATGAGTTTGAAGACTATATTGTTTTGACAACTGAGTATTATTGGCATTGGGATTTGAAATCAGCTAAATTAGATGTTTTTGAATATAAAAAAATGATGCAAAAATTAATGTCTAAAGGTGGATTAGAAGTATTTGCTACTGATGATCCAGAAATTACCAGTCATCCAGCTAATTGTTTAATGGCGAGAATTGGTAACAGAATTACATTAGACCAGCAACAGTCTTTTGATGATTTACGTTATAAGAATCGATTTTTATTTTAAGATTTCTGTTAAAAATTTAAGGGGTATGATATTTATGCAAAATAATTTAAAAACGGGTTATGTCTATTCAGATGAACTATTAAAATATCGTTTTAATGATAACCACCCTTTTAATCAAATGCGATTAAAATTAACTACAGAATTACTCCAAATGATGAAATTGTTGAAGGTTGATCAAATCATTAATCCTAGAATAGCTACTGAAGAGGAATTGGCTTTAATTCATAAATATGATTATATACAAGCAATTAAACATGCGTCTCATGGAATTTTAAGTCCATCGGAGGCTAATAAATATGGATTAAATACAGATGATACATTCCAATTTCAACATATGCACAAGCATAGCGCAAGGATTGTTGGTGGTGCACTTAATTTGGCAGATGAAATAATGAATGAAAATATATTAAATGGTTGTCACTTAGGTGGCGGATTACATCATAGTTTACCTGGACGTGCCAATGGATTTTGCATTTATAATGATGTTGCCATTACAGCAAAATATCTTGCTACTAAATATAAGCAACGTGTGATGGTCATTGATACAGATGCGCATCATGGTGATGGGACTCAATGGAGCCTTTATACTGATAATACGATCATGTGTTATTCCATCCATGAAACAGGGAAATTTTTATTTCCAGGTTCAGGACATTACACTGAACGTGGCGAAGATTTGGGTTATGGTTATACAGTAAATTTACCGTTAGAACCTTATACTGAACATGATAATTATTTAAAAGTCTTTAAAGAATCCGTGACAAGTGTTATTAAGGCTTATAAACCTGATATCCTACTTAGTGTACATGGTGTGGATATTCATTACTTAGATCCTTTAACACACATGAGTTGTTCATTAGAAACTTTATACGAAATTCCATATATAATTAATAAATTAGCGCACAAATATACAGATGGAAAAGTTTTAATGTTTGGTGGTGGAGGTTATAATATTTGGCAAGTAGTCCCAAGAGCGTGGAGCCATATATTTTTAGCATTAATTAATAAACCCATTCAAGAAGGACCTTTACCAGAACAATGGATTAAAAAATGGCGTGCGTACTCATCAGTAAACCTACCTAAACATTGGACAGAAGATTATCGCGACTATCAAACAATACCCAGATCATATGAAATCTCACAGAAAAACAACGAACGAGCAAGTAGAATCGTTCATTGGTATACACACTAAGGGAGCGGTATGATGATTTAATTTTAAAATCATCATACCGCTCCCTTAAAACAATTATAATTGGAAAGTTTATAACATATCTTCTCAGTTTGTCAGTTGATATGTGTTAAAATTGTAACTATTAATAATAAATTATTTTTTTACTACTAGTCTTTGGTTGTACCTCTATACTCAATACGGTGAGGTAAAATAACATTAGGTTCTTCAATTTCTTCTTCGTTCATATATTTTGTTAATAGACGCATGCCTACAGCACCGATATCATATAATGGTTGAATAACACTAGATAGTTTTGGTCTTACCATCTCTACTAATCGTGTATTGTTGAAACTAACAATTTGTAAATCTTCTGGTACTCTAATACCAGCATCTAATGCACTATGCATAATACCTATTGCCTGTTCATCACTTATTGATAAAATAGCATCAGGTAAATCCCCTTTCAAATCCTCGAATACTTTAATACCGTCTTTATAACTTTCAGATCCAGAGAATTGCACAGTTTCATTTAATTTTAATTGATGACGATCCACTACTTCTTTAAGACCATTAAATACATCTTCTTGAGCTTTTTTAGAGTAATCACCGCTTACTAATGCAAATTCTTTAGCACCTGATTGAATTAGCTGCCCAGTAATTTCCATTGCTGCAGTTTTGAAATCAATATTAACAGAAGCGATATTGTCATCTTTTCCATTCGTACCTGATACGACGACTGGAACAGATGATTGATTAATTAAATCTTTAATTTCATCAGAAATCGTTCCACCTAAAAAGATAATACCATCCACTTGTTTACTTAATAAATTATTAAATATTTCTTTTTCTTTTTCAGAATCATTATCTGAGTTAGAAATTATAGAATGATATTTGTACATTGTTGCTATATCCTCAATACCACGAGCTAATTGAGAATAATAGATATTGGATATGTCAGGAATGATAACGCCTACTGTTGTTGTTCGTTTACTAGCTAGTCCTCTTGCAACAGCGTTTGGTCGATAATTTAATCTTTTGATTACCTCATTAACTTTTTTTCTAGTTTCAGGTTTAACATTTTGATTACCATTCACTACTCGTGAAACGGTTGCCATAGATACTCGGGCCTCTCTAGCAACATCATATATAGTTACTGTCATAACTTCCTCCTTGTAAGCGTTTTATTTGTTATTATAACGTGTTTTCATTTCATTTTCAAAGTTTACCACAAAATCGCTTTCATTCAAACCTATTGTTAATAATTTCACATTTATGTCAAATTTTATATTATTTTAATTACAAAGAGTGATTTGCCATATTATTCAATAAAAATGAAATCGTTGATTAATAAATAGAATAGCTAAAGTTTGACAATTTAAAGAGCTATTCATTATTACCAGAATTAGTATTATAAAACATACTTATAATTCAGTAAAACGAATAGCTCATGTATATCAATTATCTAATTAAGTGAACTTATTATTTTAATTTTTTTGAATTATATAATTCAGCTAATGGTTTCAATTCATTGTAAAATTGATCAAATTCATTTAAATCCATTTGTTGACCACTATCACTTAGTGCAACAGATGGGTCTGGATGAACTTCTGCCATTACACCATCTGCGCCAACAGCTAAAGCAGCTTTTGCAGTTGGTAACATAATATCTTTGCGTCCTGTGCTATGCGTTACATCTACCATTACAGGTAAATGCGTTCCTTGTTTTAAAATTGGAACAGCAGATATATCTAGAGTATTACGTGTTGCTTTTTCATAAGTACGGATACCACGTTCACACAGGATAATATTTTTATTTCCTTGTGAAGCAATATACTCGGCTGCAAAGGTAAATTCCTCTATAGTCGCAGACAATCCTCTTTTTAATAGGATAGGTTTATCAGTTCTGCCAGCTTCTTTCAGTAATTCAAAGTTTTGCATGTTACGCGCGCCAATTTGAAATACATCTAGGTATTCATCAGCAACTTCAAAATCAGCAGGATTTACAATTTCACTAACAACATTAAGACCGAATTTATCTTTAACATTTTTTAAAATTTTAAGCCCTTCAACGCCTAAACCTTGGAAATCATAAGGCGATGTACGAGGTTTAAATGCGCCACCACGAATGAATTTCTCACCCCTAGCTTGCAAATCTTTTGCGACTGCATCTACCTGTTCTTGAGATTCTACAGAACAAGGTCCAAATACAAATGATTTATTCCCATCGCCAATAATGCCACCGTTGTCAAATTTAACAATTGTATCTTCAGGTTTTAATTTACGTGATACATAAAGATGTTTTTCATTCTCAGATTTTTGCAAGTCAGTTGACGCTTTGAAGATTTCTTTGAATAATTGCTTAATAACATTATCATTAAAAGGTCCTTGGTTACGATCCATTAATTCATTAATCATTTCCTTTTCGCGCTGTGGATCATAAACTTTTGTGCCCTGTTTTATTTTTTCTTCACCAATCTTTTGAGCTAACTCACCACGTTTAGATAATAATTCTAAAATTTGATTATTAATCGAAACAATTTCTTCTCTGTATTGTTCTAATTTCGTTGACATTACTACTCACCTCAATAAAAGTTACTTAATTAATTATATTACTTTAAAGCGATAAAATAATATTAGTTAGATAATATTCTAACAATTTAAAAATAATAGTTCAACCTTAGAAGTCTAAAAATTTTCTAAAATTTATGAATTATCTAATTACTATTGTGGAATTTTTAATTAATCATTTTCGATATAAAAAATGGAGCGAATCAAAAATCTAATATATATAGATTTCTGAATCCGCTCCATTTAATGAATGAATAATAACTTAATCAATAAGTTAAAGTTTCATTAATCATTAAAAGTACGTTTATCTATTTTACTTTTAGCTTTTTCAACTCTTTGTTGTTGTTTAGGTGTTTTATTTTTAACTTTTGGTTCGTTTTGTGATTGCTTGCTATTCCCTTTTGATTTTTCATTGTTTGATTTTGTATCGTGTGTGATAACACCATTTTCAAATTTAGAAGTAGCGTGAGCTTGATTATTTTTTACTTGGTCTTCATTGGTGTTAATTGTTTTGTCTTCTTTTGTAACTAAATTAGGAACAGTATAAATACCTTTTGATTTAGCAACAGAAGGCTCTTCTAATAAATTTTTTGTTTTATTGGCTACGTTTGAGTCATTATCTAATTTACTTTTTTTTGTTTTAGCAGCTGATGCTAGATTTTTCGCAGTAACATTTTTATTATGGCTAGCATCATCCTTAATTGAAGGATCTGATAAATTATTATTTGATGATTCAACTTTTACTGCATTTTGTTGTGCTGTTAATTCAGTAGCACTAACCTCTTTAGTTTCATTTTCTTCTTTCTCTGTTTCAGCTTTAGCTTCTTGTATTTCTTGTGCTTGAGGTGATTGGTCTGATAAATCATCTGACGTTTCAACTTTGATTGCATTTTGTTGTGCAGCTAATTCTGTAGCACTAATTTCTTTTGATTTTGAATCTTTTTTAGCTTCAGCTTTAGCATCTTGTATTTCTTGTGCTTGTGGTGATTGATCTGCTAAATTATTCGACGTTTCAGCTTTGATTGCATTTTGTTGAGCTACAAGTTCATCATTGCTAACTTCTGAATTGTCTCTGTTTTTAAAGTCATCAATTTTTTGTTTAACATTTTCGATATTACTTTCAGTTTGTTGCTTAATATTTTGGTAACGATTTCTCAATTCTTTTTCTTTAGTCTTCGCACTATCAATTTTTTCTTCAGCTTTATTTTTATAAAATAACCCAACAGCTGAACCGATTAAAGCACCTGTAATAAAACTAATTACAAAGTCCTTACGTGAAGGATGAGAACTGAACTTGTTGTGACTATATTGAGAATTTGATACATCATAATTATTAGAATTTTGATTTTCACCTTGTCCGTGTAAATCTTTACCAGTGTTGTTAGTCACAAACTCGTCTCTATTATAATGTTCTGTATTTGAACCTTGTCTAGATTTACCATTTTTTTGGTTTGGTCCATTATCATGTAAATCATGACCAAAATTATTTTTTTCAAATTCATCTCTGTTGTAATGTTTTGTCGCATTTGACTGTGTAGCACTATCTTGTTGATTAGCACCTTTTCCGTGTAAATCATTACCAGAATTTGTAACTTCAAATGCGTCACGATTATATTTCTTGCTCATATTAACTCCTCCTATAAGAAAAGCACTTAAATAAGTAAAAACCTCATTTAAGTGCATTTGATTGAATCATATTAAAAGTTTTTCTCAACGTTTGTAGTGTAATTTTGATTTGCATCATTAGCTACAGAGTTAGCTCTGTAGTTTGCACTTCCTCTACGATAGTGTCTATTTTGCCATTTGTCAGCAATTTCCATTGCAACATTTGACCATTGAACTACTTGAGAAATTTTATCTTCATTTTGAGAAATATTATGTGTAATTGAGTTAGTTACACGATCAACTGAACCATTTAAGTTTTGAACTGAATCACCGATGCCTTTAACACCATCGACAACAGAGTTTAAACGTTCAACTTTTCCTTGAATATCTTCAGTTAAGCGATTAGCTTTGTGAAGTAAATCAGTTGTTTCACGAGTAATACCTTGAACTTGGCCTTCAACACCATCAAGTGTTTTAGCAACGTGATCTAAATTCTTTTTAACTGAAATTAAAACAACAACGATTCCAATACATAATACTAAGAATGCAATCGCAGCGATAATTCCAGCAATTGGTAAAATCCAATCCATTAAAAACGCCTCCTAATTACCATTTACTTTTAAATAAAAGCTATTAATTATAAATACCCAACATAATTATATATAAACATATTAAAATTCATTTGTCATGCCGACATGTTCTTCATATGCACGTTGTAACTTTTGAATGTCACCTGCACCCATGAATAAGATGACTGCATTATCAAATTGATCTAATACGTCAATATTATTTTCTTCAATAAGCGCAGATCCGTCAATACGATTTATCAAATCTTGAATCGTTAAATCGCCAGTATTTTCACGAATGGAACCAAATATTTCACATAAATAAACATGGTCCGCTTTACTTAATGATGTTGCAAATTCATCTAAGAAGGCTTGTGTTCTTGAGAAAGTATGTGGTTGGAAAACTGCCACAATATCTTTATTTGGATATTTTTTACGTGCTGTTTCAATTGTAGCACTAATTTCTCTTGGATGGTGAGCATAATCGTCTACTAATACTTGATTAGAAACATTTGTTTCATTAAAACGACGTTTTACACCACCAAATGTTTCAAATGCTTCTTTAATGTTGTTAACGTCCATCTTTTCTAGGTAACTAATTGCGATAACAGCTAATGCATTTTGGATATTATGATCACCGTACTGAGGTGATAAAAATTGATCATAATATTCACCATTAACATAAACATCAAATTGAGTGCCTTTATCCGTGATTTGAATGTTATCTGCGTAAATATCATCATTTTTATTTAATCCATAGTAATAAATTGGAACATTGGCTTTAAGTTGTCTTAGATGATCATCGTCACCCCAAGCAATAATTGCTTTTTTGACATTGTGCGCCATGCTTTGGAAAGCACTTGCTACATCATCAATATCTTTGAAGTAATCAGGATGATCAAAGTCAATATTTGTCATAATTGCATAATCTGGATGATAACTTAGGAAATGTCGACGATATTCACATGCTTCAAATGCAAAATAATCGCTCGCAGGTAATCCCATACCAGTTCCATCACCAATCAAGAATGATGTTTTTTTATCACCATTCATAACATGTGATAATAAACCAGTTGTTGATGTTTTTCCGTGAGCACCAGTAACTGCAACAGATGTATATTGATCAATTACGTGACCTAAGAAGTCATGATAGCGAATAACATCTAATTTTAAATCATGCGCTTTAACAATTTCTTCATGAGTATCTGGAAACGCATTACCTTGTATTACTACCATCCCTTTTTCAATATTATCTGCATTGAATGGTAGTATTTTAATTCCTTTATTTTTCAATGCTACTTCTGTAAATACATATTTTTCAATATCAGACCCTTGCACCTCATGACCAAGATCATGCATGATCTGTGCTAACGAACTCATTCCAGCGCCTTTAATACCAACAAAATGATAATGCGTCATATACATAAAACTCCTTTAAATTAATCTTTCTTTAAATCTGCTTCAGTAATGAATACATCTCTAGGTTTAGAACCATTTGCACCTGAAATATAATCTAATTGTTCAAGTTGGTCTACAATTCGAGCTGCACGGTTATAACCAATTTGGAAATGTCTTTGAATTAATGAAGTAGATATATGTCCTTCTTTAACCATAAATTCACACACATCATCAAATAATTCATCTTGAGCTTGTGTTTGATTCTTTTTAAGTAATTCCTTCTCTTCGAATAAATAGTCAGGTTCTCTTTGATCTTTAATGAAATCAACTACATCATCAATCTCATCATCCGAAACAAAAGTACCTTGGACACGAATTGGTTTATTCATTCCGCTACCTAAATAAAGCATATCCCCATATCCTAACAAGCGTTCTGCACCGCCACTATCTAAAATCGTTCTTGAGTCAACGCTTGAAGATACCATAAATGCAATACGTGTAGGTATGTTAGCTTTTATTAAACCAGTGATGACATTCACAGAAGGTCGTTGTGTTGCAACTAACATGTGTATACCACATGCACGAGCCTTTTGAGCTATTCGAGCAATTGATTGTTCTACTTCTTGAGGTGCCATCATCATTAAATCAGCTAACTCATCAATAACAATAACAATTTTTGGCATTCTTTGCTCATATGGTGCTTTTTTATTGAAAGCAGTAATATTTCTTACGTGGAATTGCGCAAATAATTTGTAACGTTTTTCCATTTCATCTACTGCCCATTTTAAACTTTGTGTAGCTGCCTTTACATCAGTAATAACTGGTGAAACTAGATGTGGTAAATCGTTATATGGTGCAAGTTCTACCATCTTAGGGTCAATAAGTAATAATCTTAATTCTTCAGGATGATTTTTATAAAGTAATGACATTAAAATACTATTGATACACACAGATTTACCTGAACCAGTCGCCCCTGCAATTAATGCGTGAGGTGTTTTAGCTATGTCCATCAATAATGGTTCATTATTGATTCGATTACCCATTGCTACTGTTAATTTAGACTCGGCATTTTTAAATTTTGGACTCTCTAAAATAGATTTTAAATTGACTTTCGTAGGATTTAAATTCGGTACTTCAATACCAACTAAACTTGTTCCAGGAATTGGTGCTTCAATTCGAATATCTTTAGCAGCTAGAGCCATTTTAATATCATCTTGTAAAGCTGTAATTCTTGAAACTTTGACACCCTTTTCTACCGCCAATTCAAAACGAGTTACACTTGGTCCTTCTGTAACATTTTGAACTTCAGCAGGTACATTAAAATAATAAAAAGCGTCATTTAATTCTTGTTTTTTCTCTTCAATCCATGATTCATCTATTTCATGTTCTTCATGATCTTCTAATAGATCAAAGCTTGGCAACTTAATATTAGGTCCTCTTCTTATAGGAGCCTTATGATTAGCGTCATTTCCATCTTTATAATTCTTTTTTGAAGTATCATCGGAATAATCCTCTTTAGAAACAAACTCATTAATATCTTGTTTATTATCATTTTGATTATTTGAATTTTGAACTTTTCCAAATTGATTTCCTTTAGGTATATCATTGTTTTGACTATTATCAACATCTTGATGTTCATTTTCTCTTGTGTTTTCGTCATTAATAAAATTGTCTTTTTCAACTGAATGTTCGGAACTTTCATTGTATTCAAGAGATGCCAAATTAAAATCAGATGATTCGTCAGAATTTAATTGTGATTCATTTAAATGATTGTCGAATTCTGCATTCATTTTCTCATCTTGTGCTTCTTTTTTTGTTTCAGGTTTTAATTCAGGCACATTAACTTTGTTTCTTGAAACTGAATTTTTTTTAGCATCCATTATACGCTTCTTGTCAGAAGGTGTCATTACAACATTAAATGGTTTACTACCAGGCTTGATTAACATTTTTTGAGGTATTTTATTAGTTTTATTAGATGATGGTTCAGGTTTTTTATCTTCACTTAAACTATCTTTTTCAAGATGTTCTGAATCATCTGTTGTATTAGACGTTAATAATACATCTTCGTTATTAAAAGACTCATTTTGTATATCTTCTGTTTGTGATAACTTTTGATTTTCTTTATTCGTATCTTGTGCCAATCTTTCATCATTTTCTTCATCTTCATTAGTTGCATATTCTATATCTGAAGAAACAGCATTTCGAACAGCATTATTGATATTATTTTCAGATGGATTTTGTTGATCTTCAGAGTTATTCACTTCATCATTAAATGATAAATCATTCGTTTTATCTTGCATAAGTGATTCTGATTCATTAATCTCTCTATAATTAGCATCGTCTATTTTTTCATCATTGTTTTCAGCAGTTGATTTATTACTAATACCTTCATTTTCTCCATCATCCATGACTTGATCATGTAAATCATCATCATGAAGCATTTCTTCATGACTATTGGTGTCCTCTAAGTATTCATCAAATTTTTCATTTGAATAACTTTCCACTTTATTATTGTTAATTTTTAATGATTGTTCTTCTAATACATCTTTAACTTGTACATCATCCTGACTAACTTGTTGGACGCTAGAAACTTGATTTAAATCAATTTCTTCATAATTGTAGGGTTCATGAGATTCATTTGAAACTTCTTTTTGATTATCAACATTACCACTATTAGTTTGTTCATCAGTTTGATTTTGAACTAGCCCATTGTGCTCATCTGCTAATGATTTGTTATTACTATAATAACTATGCTTGCTTTCATCGATTTCATCTTCATTCGATTTATTGCTTACATTGTCACCTTGATTAAGTGAACTTTCACCAGTATATTGTTCTGCTTGCTTAGCATACATTTCATCGATTGCTCTTTGTATACTATCTTCTTCATCAGTTTGTTGTCGTTTATTTTGTAAGGCTTCTTTAAATTTACGCTTTTGTTGAACTTTACGCTCTCTTTCTTTTCTAATTTCCTCTACAATCTGAGATGCATAAATATTTTCAATATTCACCGTGTTATCACGTTTTGAATAATTTGGAGTACGCTCATTATAATTAGAGGTATTAGAACTTGATTCTATTGTTGATTCATTTTCATTGTTAATTGATGAATCTATTTGTGAGGAACGTTTAGTATCTTCCTTATTTGAATTGTCTGCTATACCATGATTACTTTCATGGGAAACATGTTCAACTGTGCTTGAACTATATTTTGTTGTAGACTCTTTTGAATCTTCATCATCTTTAACAGGTGGTATTACACCATTTTCGATGGGTCTACGCTTTTTAGTTCCAAAAATAGCAGATGGTACTTTCGATGTTTTAAAACTTGAACGGTGATATGTAGGTTCAGAACTTAAATGATAGTTTGATTTAAATCTTTCTGATTGTAACTTAACTCTAGATTGGTGATTAGAATTAAGTTTTGAATAATTTGAAACATTGGTACTAGAGTAATTGTTTTGATGTTTGTTAAAGCGTTGTGTATCACGTGTATCAGTATATTTATTTAATGACTTAGGCCTTCTTGATTTAATAGAAGGTATACCAGTATCATCTTGATTTATATGATTTCTTCTACGTCGTCTTCTTGAATCTTCTGAACTATCATACTTAGCATAATTATTAGATTGATTTGTATGACCATCGTAATCAAATGAATCATATGAACTATGGACATTAGTAGAATGTGGTCTATAACTATATATATCATCATTACTGTCACGATAAATTGCTTCTTCATAATTCTCGTCTTGACCCACATCGATAGGGAAACGAAACTTACCTCTTGGACGATCATATATATCGTTGTTTTCAGGAAGTAATGAATCATCTTTATTTTGAGTTAGATCGCCATTGCGACGTTTACTTTTGCGTCTGAGCAATTCTTCATCAGAATTCTCTTTATTACTAAATAAATCATCAAACCAACTCATAAATTCACTTCCTTCCTATATTAATCGAAAAATGCTTGACCAATTTCATAGTCATTACTTAATACCATTATACCTTTTTCTTGAGGTGCATTTGGTAAATTTAATTCTTTCATAGAACAAATCATTCCACTGGAAGCTACACCACGTAATTCAGCATCTTTAATAAACATACCACTTGGCATTACTGCTCCTACTTTTGCGACAACCACCTTTTGGCCTGCCTCAACATTTGGTGCACCACATACGATTTGTAAATGCTCATTACCAACATTTACTTTTAAAACACTTAATTTATCAGCATCTGGGTGTTTTTCTTTAGTTTCAACATATCCAACTACAAACTTAGGAGATAGATCTGCATTTAATTGGTAGTCTAATCCTGATTTATTTATGGCTTTCTGAAGCGCATCCACTAGTTCAGAAGTTAATTTAATATGTCCGTTTCCACTTATTTTGTTATATCTTGAAAATTCAAATATATTGAAACCGACTATTGTTCCTTCTTTACTAATTTCAACAATATCGCCTTGTTTTTTAAATTCAAACGGTCCATCAGTAGGTTCTATTTGTAGAAAAGCTACATCCCCTACTCCATCTTTATTGTAAAATAAATTCATTTGAAATCTCCTCTATATCAATTAATTTTTATTGTTAAATCTTTTACGATTTGCTTCTAATCGTTGAATAATATTTGGATCTCGCTTTTGTTTATTATTTTTACCCAAAATGAATATAGGTTCAAAATGTCCTTTTTCATAACCAAATGATAATGATGTGATTGGAACTAATCCCTTAGTGAAGAATTCCATTGTCAAATGAGCCATCACATCATAACCAGTTTTATTACGTATATCAGCAATAATTAAGACATCTTGATGTGGAACAGCTACTAACATTTCACCTTGACACTGTTGATAGATATCATCTAAAAATTTCGTATTCAAGATACGACTAGCATCGTACCCATCATTTGAATTTACAAAATAGAAAATGTTTCCTTTAACTTCATCTGTTTTATATTCATTTTTGAGTTTACGTATGTTGAATAATGACATTTCTTTAACTTGTTGTTCAGTTAAACCAAGTGACTCCAACATACTTTCATCAATTAGTCGGTAAGATTTACCTAAATCAAGTGCGTAATAAATATTGGTTTCAGCTGTATGCTTTTCAATGATAAAACGATGTCCTTCTTTTGTTTTTTTATCAAAGCTTGTAGCACGTATGACAGGCATAATCTGGATGTTAGTCATTTTTTCAATGCTTTCATCATCCATTTGAGCGATTGCTTCTTCGACATAATAAACAATTTCATCTATTATTTTCTCTTTTTGGACTTCATATTTAGCGACAATAGCGTTTAACTTGATTGTTACACCTTTATAATTGTCTTGTCTATATATACGTAATGTTTCCTCTTCGCGATCAAATTTAAAATCAACATTTAGATGCGCTAAACGTTGTTTTAATTTATCTCTTATTTGAAAAACATTCATGTTTAACACTCCTATATTCACACCTTATGCTATTTTACAATAAATTTGTAGTCAATTACAGAAAAAATAAGTTAGAGTTTAAATTCTTCTATTTTTTAAATTACTTTTTAATTAAACATATTTACTCAAGAATTCATCAATTTGTTCAATAGATTTTCGTTCTTTTCCAATATAACTACCTACTAATTCATCATTTTTATACACTAAAAAGCTTGGGATACCCATAATATCATTTTTAATAGCTAAATCTATAAATTCATCTCTATCAACTGAAACAAAATTAAAATGTTTATACTTCTCTTCTAATCGAGGTAAATCAGGTTCAATAATACGACAGTCAGGGCACCAACCTGCTGTAAATTCAAATACTGTGTTTTCTTTCTTAAGTGAATTAAATTGAGATTCAGATTCTAATTTTATCATTTAATCTACTCCTTATCTTGGAATTGTAATTTGTTAATTTGTTCTATATTTAAATTTAATATAACTTGTTCAAGTAGCTGTCTTGCAGAATAGTAATCTCTAATATCAAAAACTGCATTCGTACTATGAATATATCTAGCACAAACACCAATTACTGCAGTTGGAATACCAATATTAGCTTTGTGTATTTCTCCACCATCTGTACCGCCCAGAGATATGTAGTATTGATATTTTATATGATTGTCTTCAGCTAACTTAATTAGATAATCTCTAAATTCTGGTTGTAGAATCATAGTGCCGTCTTTAATACGGATTAATGTTCCACCTCCTAATTCACCTGATAATTGATTTACACCTTTAATATCATTCGCAGGTGAACAATCTACAACCAAAGCAACGTCAGGCTGAATTAATTCAGCAGCTGGCTTAGCACCACGTAATCCTACTTCTTCTTGAACGTTAGCACCAACATATAAATCGACATCCAATTCTACATCACTCAACAATTCTAGTATTTCAATTGCAATGACACAACCATATCGATTATCCCATGCTTTTGCACTATATCGATATTCAGATAACTGCGTCAATTCAGTATTTGGAACTATTGTATCTCCTATTTGAATACCTAATTCCCTTACTTCTTTATCAGAACTTGCACCTATATCTAACAATAAATCTTTGATTTCAGGTACCGCTTCATTTCCAGTTCTAAAGTGTTTAGGTATATTAGAAACAATCCCTACAATAATGTCTCCTTTTCTGTTTTTAACTTGAAGGCGTTGACCCTGCCATATATCATTTGCTACTCCTCCAAGATTGGTAAACTGTAACATACCATTTGTTGTTATATTTGTAATCATAAATCCAATCTCATCCATATGTGCAGCTATCATTACCCTCTTGGCATTAGCTTTTTTAGATTTTTTGACTCCATAGAAACCACCCATATGATTTACAATAAATTCATCAACATATGGTGCCATTTCTTTTTTCATATAATTTCGTACGTCTTCTTCAAAACCTGGCGCACCATGTAATTCACTTAAAGCTTTAATTCGCTCTAATGTTTTTTTCTTGTCCATCTTAACTAACACACTCCTTAAATGTATTATATCATTTTGAATATGGTACACTAATGATAAGAACTATTAATAGAGAGGTAAAGATTATGACACGTCAAACTTACAAATACATCTCAATTTCAGTTGCTTTACTTACAAGTGTTGCTACTATTATATTTATCTATTTTCTTAGAGAAAATAATAAAATCCAAAATCCTAGTAATGTTCTGAAAGAAGCCAAATCTTATTTTATGAATATTAAAGGTTCATTTATTCTTCATGAGCCGTATGTAGATGACAATTTATATCCAAACAGATTAATCTTTCAAGGTGGCATAACTCAAAGTAAGAATAATCAGCAAGTTGAATATATATTTTATGCGGATGCTAAATCGGGAGAAATCATTAATATTATAGAATTATAATAAAGTAAATGGTAAGAGGAGTTGGAATTAAAGTATGCCCACTCCTCTTACCATTTTTTACTTTACATGTAATTTCAATTATTAAAGCAAGCCTAAATCCAACATTTCACTAGTCAATCATTAACGCTTAATTGACTGCTTGATTGTTTTGCCATCAAGTTCATACTGAGCCGCGAAGAATACATTATCATGATAATACAAGAACCAATAATCTTGATAAATGTAATAGGGAATTAATCTTTCTTTTTCTCGAATGGATTGCATTGGATAATCGTCATATGCCATAACACATAATGGATTAATATGTGCATTCGTAGGCATAATATCAGACATATGGACAGCTCTCTCTCCTTCACTTTCAATCGTAATAATTGATTGTCCATAACTATGACCACCCACGTGCTTCATATGAATGCCTGGATAAACTTCAACCTTTTTATCAAAAAGTATTAATTTATTTTCATAAGTACCTCTATTGATTTCCCAATAAGTTGCCTTACTACGTATGTTAGGGCTTATAAATTCATGCCACTCGTCTTGTTGCACAAAATGAGTAGCTTTCGAAAAAATTGAGTTGCCGTCAACATCTGTTAGACCTGTGGCATGATCAAAATGCATATGGGACATAAGTACCATATCTATATCTTCAACATTTAAATTTAATTTTTCTAGTTCATCATGTATTTGACTTTCATACATGACACCATAATTTTTAAGTTGTTTATCAGTTAATTTATGATTACCAATTCCAGCATCAATCAAAATATTTTTATCCCCTGTTTGAATTAAAATTGGGTAAGTTAAATTTGGAACTTGGTTTTTCTCATTAACAGCATATCGTTTAGTCCATAATGGTTTAGGAACTACTCCAAATATGGCCCCACCATCCATTTGCGTCATACCACCATTTAAATAATTGATGTTAAATGCGCCTAATTTCATATTAAACACCTTCCATTTGTCTTTTTATCTATTAAGTGTTCAGATATCAATCTAAGTTATAATACAATATCCACTTTAAAAATAAATAAACAGGAGTGGTACATCATTCATAATGAATCATTGTACCACTCCTGTAGGGTGATTAGAATTGAGTATATTTTATTGTTGTTAATTTCATCATTCTATCACTAATTTAATATTTGTAATACATTATTTCAATAGTACTTATTATTGAAATTTTACTAACTAATGTTTAATAGATTTATGAAATTTCGCTTCCATACGATAAATTCTAGAACCTTTTTCAGAAAATTTCTTTTCATATTCTGTCAAAATATTATCTTCATCATCTTCGTCATGTAGATTTAGATTTAACTTCGTAAAGTACATCCCATATTGCGACATACTTTCTAAACTGAAAGCGAATAAACCTCTATTATCCGTTTTAAAATGAATTTCTCCATCTTCTTTTAAAATTTGTTGATATAAAGCTAAAAAAGTATGATATGTCAATCGACGTTTAGCGTGCCTTTTTTTTGGCCAAGGATCTGAGAAATTTAAATAGATTCGAGAGACTTCACCATCATTAAAATACTCATTTAACTCTATAGCGTCATTACATATCATTTTTAAATTTGTCAGGTTTAGTTCCTTCACTTTATCCAACACTTTATACATTACACTTTTTTCACGTTCCATAGAAACAAAGTTTATTTCTGGGAATTTAGAAGCTAGTGTTGTTATAAATTGCCCCATACCAGATCCAATTTCTATATAAATCGGTTGCTCTTTATCAAACCACTCTGACATTTTTCCAGCATGCACCCCATCCATATCAACTAAATTAGGATGTTCTTTCAAATAATCTTCCGCCCATGGTTTATAGCGAACTCTCATACACGAAATCTCCCTTAGATAAATAAATTACTATTCATAACCTCATTTAAGAATTTTAACCAATTATTCATATCTTTAAATCTTTTCTGTTCTTCATACCACTGAACCATTCCGATTGATTGAATTACCGTATACCATTTCATACGCTTGTTTAATTCAATGCTCTCTTCTACACCGTATGTTTTAAACCAGTCTGACCAGTTTTTTTCGGGAACGTAGTTATAAAGCAGCATTCCAATATCAATTGCAGGATCAGCAATCATTGCACCTTCCCAATCTACTAAGAACAACTCATCCCGATCAGATAATAACCAATTATTATGATTCACATCTCCGTGTACAACAGTAAAAAAGCGAGAATCTAGGTTAGGTATGTGTTCTTCTAAATATGTTAATGATTTGCGAATAATATGATGTGTTAATACTTCTCTTGATAATGAAGCATTAATCTTTTTTAACATAATATTAGGTGTGATTGGTTCCATTTCCATTCGTTTAAGCATATTGAGTAAAGGTTTTGAACCATGAATCTTTTTTAATAATGCAGCAACTCGTGATTGATACATTTCATCAGTTTCTAGTTCTCTGCCATTTTTCCAATGTTGCGCTGTAACTACTTCACCTGTTTCAATACGTTTAGTCCAAACCAATTTAGGTACAATCCCCTCAGCTGAGAGCGCTGCTATAAATGGATTAGAATTACGCTTTAAAAATAGCTTTTGTCCATCTTGTTCAGCCATGTATGCTTCACCTGAAGCGCCACCTGCAGAATCAAGTGTCCACCCTAATTGATAAAACTGCTCCAACTCGTTCACCTCACTTTCAATTAGAAAATGGCTCGAGAAATATAGTTTTCAAGAGCCATATATTCTAATTTATTATAATCATTTGTTGGAAAAAAGATTATATATTTCAAAATAGTTATGTTTTTACATATAAGTCATAATTTTAAATAATATGTTATTGTCCCCTAACACTTATTTAAATAAATACGTCTCTTTTATCACTCAATGTTGATTTTATAATTTTTAGCCTTCTTTTTCAACTGAAAATGAGAAACAAAAAGATACATTTTACTAGTCGATACTAGCTAAAATTCGATTCAATCTTTAGGTTTCATTATAACACATTTTCATATCTTTAAACTGAGTATTTTTAATTTAATTCATTTAATTTATTCACACTGAAAAATAAAAAAGAACGTACTATAATTCTATCTTTTAAGAATTAGTACGCTCTTCAATTTAATTATTTTAATGAATTAACTACTTCTAGATTCAATATATTTATTAAAGCCTTCTTGTAATTGACGAGTAACAGGACCTACCTTACCGTCACCAACTTGTTCACCATCAATCTTAACAACTGGTGTCACTTCAGCAGATGTACTAGAAACAATGACTTCATCAGCATTTTTTAAGAATTCAACAGTAAATGTTTCTTCTTTAAAAGGAATATCTTCATCTTCAGAAATCCATTTAATAACCTTACGAGTAATACCATTTAAAATGTAATTATTAACAGGATGCGTATAAATGGCACCATCTTTAATCGCATATACATTACTAGAAGCGCCTTCTGTAACAGTTTCCCCTCTATGTTGAATTGCTTCACCAGCATTGTATTTAACCGCATATTCCTTTGCAAGCACATTTCCTAGAAGGTTTAAACTTTTAATATCACAACGTAACCATCTAATATCTTCAACAGTAGCTGCATTAATACCATTTTTTAAATCATCATATGGACGATCATAACTTTTAGCAAATGCCATAATAACCGGCTTTACTTCTGGAGTTGGGAACGAGTGATTTCTTGGTGCTACACCACGCGTAGCTTGAATATAGATACCACCATTTTGAATATTATTTACTTTTAATAATTCTCTAACTACATTTATTAATTCTTCGACAGTATAGCCTAAATCTAATTGAATTTCACTTGCACTTCTAATAAATCGTTCAAAGTGTTCTGTTACTGTAAATAATTTCCCATCATATGCTCTAATGTATTCATAAATCCCATCACCAAATAAATAACCACGGTCTTCATAAGATACTTTAGCTTCATTTTGGTCGATAAATTCGCCGTTAATAAAAACTTTTGTCATAGATTATCCCTCCACACATAGCGAATAAATTGCTTCTAAATAGATACTTGTCGCGTTGAACAATTGCTTTTTAGTAATATACTCATTCTTTTGATGCATTAAATCCTCTGAATCTTCAAACATAGCCCCAAACGCTACACCTTTATCAAGATTTCTAGCATATGTTCCTCCACCTATTGTATATGGTTCAGACATATCACCAGTTTGATTTCTATAAGCTTTAACTAATTTTTGTACAAATGGATCATTTTTGTCTACAAAATGAGGTTGTTGAACTTTTCCTAATTCAAGGTCAAATCCATATGCTTTAATTTCTTTTGTAAATCGTTGTATTGCTTCTTCAAACTCAAATTTTTGAGGATAGCGTAAGTTTATGCCAAAACGTCCACCTTGTTTATTGTCGTAAGAAATTATACCAACATTTGTTGTTACATCACCCATGACGTCTGTATGGAATTTCATACCCATTTTCTCACCAAAGTGTGATTCATGAAGATAACGATTACTAAAGTCTACAAACTCTCTTGCCGTTTGATTTAAATTTAATGTTGATAAGAAATCTAATAAATATAAACCGGCATTAACTCCTAATGAAGGGTCCATACCATGAACAGCTTTACCTTCTAGCGTTAAAATTAACTCACCACTATCAACAACACTCTCACCCTGTAATTTATTTTGGTCTAAGTAGTGTTCAAAATGTTGTACAACGTCTGTCATATTTTCTTTTACAAATACTCTAGCTTGTGCATGATCTGGCACCATATTATAACGTTGTCCAGATTCAAACGATATTAATTCATAATCTGGTTCATCTTGGTCTTCAGAAGTGCTATTTTGGACTAAATCGAAAGTTGTTATACCTTTTTCACCATGAATAGCTGGAAATTCTGCATCTGGTGCAAATCCTAATGTAGGCATTTCTTCAGTTTGGAAATATCTTTCAGTACATCTCCAATCGGATTCTTCATCCGTACCTATAATGATATGAATGCGTTTCTTCCAATCAACTTTCATATCATTTAAAATTTTAACTGCATAATAAGCAGCTATTGTAGGACCTTTATCATCTAACGTACCTCTAGCAATAATTGCATCATCAGTTACAACTGGGTTAAATGGGTCTGAATCCCAACCATCTCCGGCGGGTACAACGTCAACGTGGCATAAAACGCCTAATACATCGTCACCCTTGCCCGCTTCAATTCTGCCTGCAATGTGATCTACATCATGGGTAGAAAAACCATCTCTTTGTGCAATTTCGTACATATAATCGAGTGCTTGTCGTGGTCCAGGACCAACTGGAGTTTCATCAGATGCTTTTGAATCATCTCTGACACTCTCAATTGAAAGTAGACCTTTCAAATCATCGATAATTTGACCTTCATATTCTTGAACTTTTTCTTTCCACATTCGAGATCAACTTCCTTTTCAATAGATATACATTTTATTTTACATAACTATGGAGATAAATTACAGTAAGATGTCAGAATATTTATAGATTTTATAAAAAATATTATTAACTATATTAAATTTATACATTTGACACCCTTATATGGAGTTATATTTAACAAGATTGTACGTTAGCATGTTTAGTAATAATTATAGTTACTTGTTTTCAAATGTATCTTCTTATTAAATAAAAAAGAACCTAATACATTTTTCAATGTTCAGGTTCAAAAACATCTTAGATAAAATCAAGATTAATCTTTATCTTCTAATGCATTATTATTTTTCTTTAAGTCTTCTTCAGTGACAACTCTTAAATTGTTATTAACAGTTGCGCCACCTTCATCATCAAATTTACCTTCTTCTAATGAATCTTCTTTATTAGCATCTAAATTAGTAAATTTTGATTTTTCTTCTTCTAAAAATGATTTTGGATCATTTTTTAAACGATTAGCATAGTCTTGAGGATTATTTTTAACTTCTTGAATTGTTTCATTAGCTTTAGAACTTAATTGACTTGCTAAGCCTCTTGCGCTTTCTTTGTATCCCTCTGGATCTTCTTTATATTTATTATATTGTTCTTTTAATTTATCTCTACTTTCTTTTCGAGATAATACTACTGCTGCAGCTGCAGCGCCAACACCAGCAATTATTCTAAATAAACCTGTAGTTTTAGCCATATTAAACACCTTCTCCTTTGTTAATGCTGTAAAAGTTTTAATTCTTTATCTGAAAGTAACTTATACTCTCCAGATTTGAGATTTTCATCTAACGCCAACTTAGCGATTTTAAGACGTTTTAATTCTAATACCTCATTTTCAATGGCGTGAAACATCCTTTTAACTTGATGATATTTACCTTCATAAATTGTAACCTGTGATGTAGTTTCATTTATTCTAGTTAATTGTGCTGGTTTGACTGGACCGTCAGAAAGGATGATACCTCTCTTAAATGCGTCAATATCAGCTTTAGTAACGGGATTTTGCGATGTCACTTCATATGTCTTAGAAACATGTTTAAAGGGACTCATTAAATCATGACTAAATTGACCATCATTTGTAATGAGTAGTAAACCTTCAGTATCCTTGTCTAGCCTTCCAACTGGAAAGATATTTAGATGTTGGTATTCCGGAATTAAATCAATTACTGTTCGATTTGATTCATCGTGTGTGGCTGAAATATAACCTTTTGGCTTATTTAGCATAATATAAACATTATTAACGAACTCAACTTGCTTTTCATTTACACAAACCATATCTTCTGTGGGGTTAATATAAGATTTAGGTGACTTCTCGACTGAAGTATTAACTGTGACCTTTCCTTTTTTTAAAAGTTGTTTAACTTCAGTACGCGTTCCAACACCCATGTTTGCTAAAAATTTATCTAATCTCATTTTAGGAATCCAACTTTACGACGAATCTTACCAGGTAAATCCCCTAAAAACTCATCAGCTAATCTGTTCTTGATTGTAATTGTTCCATAAATCAGTCCACCAACTATAACCCCTATAATTAGTATTATAAATGCACCAGATTTTCGATCTACAGAAATAAATAAGCTTAGTAAGAAGTAGACTACTTCAACACTTATCATCATGATTAAACTATAAATGAAAATTTTAGCAACTTGAACCAATGTATCAGTAAAGTGGAACTTGGCATAAACTTTTAAAATCATTAAGTTTGCAACATTGGCAACCGTTAATGCGATTGCAGTACTTAAAACAGCTCCTGATGTATGGAATATCATAATTAAAGGAATATTTAAGATTAATTTAACAAATACTGAGCCTAAAATTACAAAAACTGTTAATTTTTGTTTGTTTATTCCTTGTAACATTGAGGCAGTAACACTCAATAAAGAAATTAATATTGCAACAGGCGCATAATAAAATAATATTTTATTACCATCTGGATTGTATTGATAAAATACTGTATATAACGGTGAAGACAATGCCATTATACCTAGACTTGCCGGAACTGTTATATACATCAATACACCAATTGAAGTTTTAATTTGGCGATGCATTTCATTTAAGCGACCCTCTGCAAAAGTTTTGGTAATAAATGGTATTAAACTAACAGCAAATCCAGCAGCTAAAGATGTTGGGATCATAACAATTTTATTTGTTGTAAAGTTTAAAATTGTAAAGAAATAGTCCTTATTCGCATGAAACCCTGCTGCATCTAATGCATTATTATGTGTAAATTGATCCACTAAATTAAATAAAGGAAAATTCAAACTCACAATAACAAATGGAATACTATATGAAATAATTTCCTTATACATTTTTGTGTATGGCACGTCCAAACCGGTATGATCAGAAGCAACCATTTTTTGAATATGAGGTTTACGTCTACGCCAGTAATACCAAAGCGTTAACAAACCAGCAATTGCACCTATAGCAGCTGCAAATGTTGCTATACCATTTGCTTGTAGATAAGAACCATGAAAAACATTTAATACTAAAAAACTACCTATAAGAATAAAAACTATTCTAGCAATTTGTTCTGTTACTTCTGAAACTGCTGTAGGACCCATAGATTCATAACCTTGAAATACTCCACGCCAAGTAGCAAGTAATGGTATAAACATAACTACCATACTAATAACTCGGATAATCCATGTGATATCATCGATTGTCCAACCGCCTTTGCCTTCTTTACGTCCTAACGTTAAAGCAGCAATGTCTGGTGCTAAGAAGAATAATATTAAAAATCCAATTATTCCAGAAATGGACATCACTATAAAACTCGATTTATACAATTTTTGTCCGACTTTATACGCACCTAAGGCATTATATTTAGCTACAAATTTTGAAGCAGCTAACGGTATGCCTGCGGTTGCTACAGCAATTGCAATATTATATGGAACATAAGCATAGTTGAATGGTGCTAACTTTTCTTCCGCATTTGCACCCATAATGGCATAAAAAGGAATTACAAAAAGTACACCTAAAATTTTAGTAATAAGAATACTTAATGTAATAAGAAAGGTACCTCTTACCATTTCCTTATTTTCACTCATATTTAATCTTCCTGCCTTTTTAATAATCAAATTATTTAATTTAAAACCTGTAATTTTTAAGGGCTTGCATTACTATAAAATATATCACAAAATACTAATTGTTTACTAATTACTTTAATAGTTTTACTAAATTTAAGTTTAAACGCATAATAAATCAAGATATATAATTAATTAATGATGAACCGATCTTAAATTATAACTAAATTTATTGAGAATTCAAACGTATTTTAATTTATAATAAGAGAACTATGATTAACAAATGGAGGTTACTCTATGTATCAAACGATTATTATAGGTGGTGGACCTAGTGGGCTTATGGCAGCGGTTGCTGCATCAGAACAAAGTCAAAATGTACTCTTATTAGAGAAGAAAAAAGGTCTGGGTAGAAAACTTAAAATTTCAGGTGGTGGTAGATGTAATGTTACAAATCGTTTACCTTACGCAGAAATAATAAAAAATATCCCTGGTAATGGAAAATTTTTATATAGCCCCTTTTCAGTATTTGATAATGAATCTATAATTAACTTCTTTGAATCCAGAGGCGTCAAATTAAAAGAAGAAGACCATGGGCGTATGTTCCCTGTCACAAATAAATCTCAAGATGTAGTTGATACACTTGTAAATACCATTAAACAAAATAAAGTTGACATAAAAGAGGAAACTATCGTCAATGATATTAACGTAGAAGATAACGGGACTTTTAACGTTATAACTGATAAAGGTATTTTTTTAAGTAAAAGTGTCATTATTGCAACAGGTGGAACTAGTGTCCCTCAAACAGGTTCAACGGGTGATGGCTATAAGTTTGCTAAAAAATTAGGACATAGTATCACTGAACTCTTCCCTACTGAAGTCCCTATAACTTCAGCAGAGTCCTTTATTAAATCTAAAGAACTTAAAGGTTTAAGCCTAAAAGGCGTAGAATTATCTGTACTTAAGAAAAATGGTAAAAAAAGAATAAGTCATAAAATGGATATGATATTCACTCACTTTGGTATAAGTGGTCCTGCAGCGCTAAGATGTAGTCAATTTGTTTATAAAGAACAAAAAAACCAAAAGAAAAAAGAGATTAAAATGCAATTAGATGTGTTTCCAGAATTTAAAAATCATCTACTAGAAGAGAAGATAACATCCATCTTAAGTGAAGAACCTGACAAATATATAAAAAATAGTTTGAGAGGGTTAATAGAAGAAAGGTATCTTCTATTTATGCTAAAACAAGCTCAAATTGATGAAAATACTACTTTTCATCATTTATCAAATCAGCAACTTAAACAATTAGTTGAATGCTTTAAAGCGTTTACTTTTGAAGTTAATGGGACACTACCAATTGATAAAGCGTTTGTAACTGGTGGTGGTGTAAGTTTAAAAGAAATTTTGCCTAAAACAATGATGTCTAAAATTCAACCAGGACTATTTTTATGTGGTGAAGTCTTAGATATTCACGGTTATACTGGAGGATATAATATCACAAGTGCTTTAGTTACCGGCCATGTAGCGGGAAATGAAGCAGCCATATTTCAAATAGAATAAAAAGAACTTCCTTCAAACATATTGGTATTCAAAATGTTTGAAGGAAGTTCTATTAATCTTTAATTTGATTGTCAAAAATAGTGCAATTCAATCTTATTTAGCATTTTTTCTTCGTTTTGATATTAATAGCAAGAATAATCCACTTATTAAGGATAGTTGAGTTAATGGTACGACGTTAGATGTCATATTCACACCTGTATTAGGCAGTTGTGAGCTTCCATTAAACTTAGTTACTTCTAATTTATAATTTACTTTTTCTTTTTTATTTTTAGATTCTTCTTTTTGTATTTCATTCACTTTTTCAGTACTTTGTACAATATTAAATTTAATATTATTAAGTTTAACCTCTTTTTCTTCAACAATTTGCTTTAATAGAGTATCATGTATAGCTTTAGCTATAGTATTTGTTTCTGAAATTAACTTACTATATTTATCATCAATATTATTTACTTCACTATTACTTTTTGCTTTTTTGATTGCTGCGTAAGCTTTATTTATAATTTGATCAATCTTATGTTTCGCAGTCGATTTTTCTTCATCAGTTGCAAATTGATTTGAATCAATTTTTGCTTTTTGTTTTGTTGCAATATCCATAAGATGTTTGATCGCTTTTTCTTTCGCAATTTTAACTGCTTCATCGACTTTCGCTTTCGCTGCTGCTTTTTCTTCTTCTGTCGCATTTGGCGTTTGATCGATTTCTGCTTTTTTAGTTCTAGCTGCATTATCAATCGCTGTTTTCGCTTCATCTTTTTTAACAACCGTCGGTTGGACGTGATTGATTGCTTCTACGCCATTTGTTTTTGCGTTATCTACATCATTGTTATTTCTCGCTTGGTCTATTGACGCTTTCGCATTATTTGCTGCTTCATCAACTTTCGCTTTCGCTGCTGCTTTTTCTTCTTCTGTCGCATTTGGTGTTTGATTGATTTCCGCTTTCTTCGCTTGTGCTGCATTATCAATCGCTGTTTTTGCTTCGTCTTTCTTAACAATCGTTGGTTGGACGTGATTGATTGCTTCTATTCCATTTGTTTTTGCGTTATCTACGCTAGCGTTATTTGTCGCTTGGTCTATTGACGCTTTCGCATTATTTGCTGCTTCATCAACTTTCGCTTTCGCTGCTGCTTTTTCTTCTTCTGTCGCATTTGGTGTTTGATTGATTTCCGCTTTCTTCGCTTGTGCTGCATTATCAATCGCTGTTTTTGCTTCGTCTTTCTTAACAACCGTTGGTTGGATATTGTTAATTGAATCTAAACCATTTGATTTCGCAGTGTCTACACCTGCGTTATTTGTTGCTTGGTCTATCGCATTCTTAGCTGTTGTTACTGCTTCATCGACTTTCGCTTTCGCTGCTGCTTTTTCTTCTTCTGTCGCATTTGGTGTTTGATTGA
>ERZ1023420.147-NODE-147-length-30947-cov-61.111161_pt1 | contig 30947 bp, 41 predicted proteins | sample MGYA00380512_ERZ1023420 | MGnify/ENA primary metagenome ERZ1023420 (study PRJEB33173, sample SAMEA4830390) | metagenome | study: EMG produced TPA metagenomics assembly of the PRJEB25223 data set... | reverse complement strand
TAAAACTACAGCCTTCCAAGCTGTTGTCGCGAGTTCGATTCTCGTCACCCGCTTTGAACTTTGTTCAAATTACCAAGTTTTTTAACTTGGGCGCGTAGCTCAGGTGGTTAGAGCGCACGCCTGATAAGCGTGAGGTCGGTGGTTCGAGTCCACTCGTGCCCATAGTGTTTAGTCCATTACTAGGGGATTGGAATATTATCTGTTCACTAAGAGGACACGGGCTTGTTCCCGTATAAACTATTTTGGAGGATTACCCAAGTCCGGCTGAAGGGAACGGTCTTGAAAACCGTCAGGCGTGTAAAAGCGTGCGTGGGTTCGAATCCCACATCCTCCTTTTATATTAACGCGGGATGGAGCAGCTCGGTAGCTCGTCGGGCTCATAACCCGAAGGTCGTAGGTTCAAATCCTGCTCCCGCAATAAGGCTCGGTAGCTCAGTTGGTAGAGCAATGGATTGAAGCTCCATGTGTCGGCGGTTCGATTCCGTCTCGCGCCATTTATATATTTTGGAAGGGTAGCGAAGAGGCTAAACGCGGCGGACTGTAAATCCGCTCCTTCGGGTTCGGGGGTTCGAATCCCTCCCCTTCCATAGTAACGGGCATAGTTTAAAGGTAGAACTAAGGTCTCCAAAACCTTCAGTGTGGGTTCAATTCCTACTGCCCGTGTTAATAGAATTATGGCGGGTGTGGTGAAGTGGTTAACACACCAGATTGTGGCTCTGGCATGCGTGGGTTCGATCCCCATCACTCGCCTATTTTATATTGGGGTATAGCCAAGCGGTAAGGCAAGGGACTTTGACTCCCTCATGCGTTGGTTCGAATCCAGCTACCCCAGTTATACTTTGCCGGCGTGGCGGAATTGGCAGACGCGCTGGACTCAAAATCCAGTGTCCGCAAGGACGTGCCGGTTCGACCCCGGCCGCCGGTATAGTATAGTGTTAGGAACGTTGTTATTCTTCGTTCCTTTTTTATATTATTTTTGGTATAATTATAGTTATTCAAATTTTATTTAGATTAAGAAAGTGTAGGGGAGTATGTCTTGTTCTATCGATTTATTAAAACATCGGTATTTGAAAAATATTAAAGAAAATCCTGAATTGTTTGTCGGAATTGAGTTGGAGTATCCTGTTGCAAGTTTAGAAGGGGATGCTACAGATGTTGAAGTTATGAAGGATCTATTTCATTATTTAGTTTCTACTTTGGATCTCACCGTAGCAAAGGTAGATGATTTTGGCAATCTGATCCAGTTAGTAGATCCGATAAGTCAGGATGCTATTTTATTTGAAGTTTCCTATACAACGATTGAGTTTGCATTTGGTAAGGCTGAAACGATTCAAGAGGTCGAAAATCGTTTCAATAATTATATGAATGTAATTCAGAGAAAGTTAGCTGAATCAAATCATGCTATTGTTGGCTGTGGTATCCATCCCAACTGGGATAAAAATGAGAATTGTCCAGTGGCTTATCCACGCTATCAGATGTTGATGGATTATTTGAATTTGAGTAGAAATATTATTAAATCAGATTTACATCATTTCCCTGAATATGGTACTTTTATCTGTGGGAGCCAGGTTCAGCTGGATATTTCAAAAACCAACTACTTACGGGTGATTAATGCTTTTACTCAAATTGAAGCGGCTAAGGCTTATTTATTTGCAAACTCTGAATTTTCGGGTGCGGATTGGGATACGAAAATTTCAAGGGATATTTTCTGGGAAGAATCTATGCATGGTATCTATCCAGAGAATGTTGGGGTCAATGCTAGACTCCTTAATGATGAAGCTGATTTTTTTGACTATCTAAATCATTCTGCGATTTTTACTGCGGAACGTGATGGGCAGACCTATTATTTTTATCCTATTCAGGCTGGGGACTATTTGGCTACGTCCGAAATCCAAGCATTTGCTCTGAATGGGGATGAGGTTATTATTTACCCCCAAGAGAAGGATTTTGAAACTCATCGTAGTTACCAGTACCAAGATTTAACGACTCGAGGAACAGTTGAGTTTCGTAGTGTGTGTACACAGCCACTTGATAGGACTTTTGCTTCTGCAGCTTTTCACTTGGGATTATTGGTTAATTTAGACAAGTTAGAAGCTTACTTAGAAACAGCACCTTTCTTTAAAGTATTTGGTTATGATTACAAGTCTTTAAGGAGACAATTTTCTAAGAAAAATCTTACAGATGAGGAAGAAACTACGATTATTGAATTTTCCAAAGACTTACTCCTACTAGCTGAGGAGGGACTAGTGGTGAGAAATAAGGAAGAAATGACCTATTTACAGCCTTTGAGAGAAGAATTGAGCCTATAATTTCTCTTATAAAGGGAGAATTTTCTGAAAAATCATGATATAATGGACGAGACTATAGATAAAGGATAGAGAGTAATGACATTAGTTTATCAATCAACGCGTGATGCCAACAATATAGTAACTGCCAGCCAAGCAATTTTGCAAGGTTTGGCGACGGACGGCGGTTTGTTTACACCGGTTACTTATCCAAAGGTAGATTTGGACTTTGACAAATTGAAAGATGCTTCTTACCAGGAAGTTGCTAAGCTAGTTTTGTCAGCATTTTTAGATGACTTTACAGCTGAGGAGTTGGACTACTGTATCAACAATGCCTACGATAGCAAATTTGATACTCCAGCTATTGCACCATTAGTGAAATTAGATGGGCAATACAATTTGGAACTTTTCCATGGTTCAACGATTGCCTTTAAGGATATGGCCTTGTCTATTTTGCCATACTTTATGACGACTGCTGCTAAGAAACATGGTTTGGAGAACAAGATTGTTATCTTGACAGCGACATCTGGTGACACGGGGAAAGCTGCTATGGCGGGGTTTGCGGATGTGCCTGGTACTGAGATTATCGTCTTTTATCCAAAGGATGGTGTCAGCAAGATTCAAGAGTTACAAATGACCACTCAAACTGGCGACAATACTCATGTTATTGCTATTGATGGTAACTTTGACGATGCGCAAACAAATGTGAAGCACATGTTTAACGACGTGGCTCTTCGTGAAAAATTGACTACCAACAAGTTGCAATTTTCATCAGCTAACTCTATGAACATTGGTCGTCTGGTGCCACAAATTGTTTATTATGTTTATGCTTACGCTCAATTGGTCAAGACTGGTGAGATCGTGGCTGGTGATAAGATTAACTTCACAGTACCAACAGGAAACTTTGGAAATATCTTGGCTGCCTTTTATGCCAAACAAATCGGTCTCCCAGTTGGTAAATTGATCTGTGCTTCAAATGACAACAATGTTTTGACAGACTTCTTCAAGACACGTGTCTATGACAAGACACGTGAGTTTAAGGTAACAACCAGCCCATCTATGGATATCTTGGTATCTTCAAACTTGGAGCGTTTGATTTTCCATCTTTTGGGGAATGATGCGGTTAAGACGGCTGAACTCATGAATGCTTTGAATAGCCAAGGTCAATATGAGTTGACTAATTTTGATGCAGAGATTTTGGACCTCTTTGCAGCTGAATATGCGACTGAGGAAGAAACTGCGGCAGAAATCAAGCGTGTTTATGAGTCAGATTCTTATATCGAGGATCCTCATACAGCGGTTGCCTCAGCAGTGTATAGAAAATACCAGGCGACTACTGGAGATGCGACTAAGACAGTGATTGCTTCAACAGCTAGTCCCTACAAGTTCCCAGTAGTTGCAGTAGAAGTGCTAACAGGGAAAGTTGGCTTGACTGATTTTGAAGCTTTGGCTCAATTACATGAAATCTCAGGCGTTGCAGTGCCACCAGCAGTTGATGGGCTTGAGACAGCTCCTGTTCGTCACAAGACAATAGTGGCAGCTGCTGACATGCAAGTAGCGGTTGAGGCTTATTTAGGACTTTAAGATAGAGGGAGTAAACTCGGTTGGGAAACCAACTGAGTTTCTTTTCATCAGGAGGAGAGATTGTTTAAGAAAAATAAAGACATTCTTAATATTGCATTGCCAGCTATGGGTGAAAACTTTTTGCAGATGCTAATGGGAATGGTGGACAGTTATTTGGTTGCTCATTTAGGATTGATAGCTATTTCAGGGGTTTCAGTAGCTGGTAATATTATCACCATTTATCAGGCGATTTTCATCGCTCTGGGAGCTGCTATTTCCAGTGTTATTTCAAAAAGCATAGGGCAGAAAGACCAGTCGAAGTTGGCCTATCATGTGACTGAGGCGTTGAAGATTACCTTACTATTAAGTTTCCTTTTAGGATTTTTGTCCATCTTCGCTGGGAAAGAGATGATAGGACTTTTGGGGACGGAGAGGGATGTAGCTGAGAGTGGTGGACTGTATCTATCTTTGGTAGGCGGATCGATTGTTCTCTTAGGTTTAATGACTAGTCTGGGAGCCTTGATTCGTGCAACGCATAATCCACGTCTGCCTCTCTATGTTAGTTTTTTATCCAATGCCTTGAATATTCTTTTTTCAAGTCTAGCTATTTTTGTTCTGGATATGGGGATAGCTGGTGTTGCTTGGGGGACAATTCTGTCTCGTTTGGTTGGTCTTGTGATTTTGTGGTCACAATTAAAACTGCCTTATGGGAAGCCAACTTTTGGTTTAGATAAGGAACTGTTGACCTTGGCTTTACCAGCAGCTGGAGAGCGACTTATGATGAGGGCTGGAGATGTAGTGATCATTGCCTTGGTCGTTTCTTTTGGGACGGAGGCAATTGCTGGGAATGCAATCGGAGAAGTCTTGACCCAGTTTAACTATATGCCTGCCTTTGGCGTCGCTACGGCAACGGTCATGCTGTTGGCCCGAGCAGTTGGAGAGGATGATTGGAAAAGAGTTGCTAGTTTGAGTAAACAAACCTTTTGGCTTTCTCTGTTCCTCATGTTGCCCCTGTCCTTTAGTATATATGTCTTGGGTGTACCATTAACTCATCTCTATACGACTGATTCTCTAGCGGTGGAGGCTAGTGTTCTAGTGACACTGTTTTCACTACTTGGGACCCCTATGACGACAGGAACAGTCATCTATACGGCAGTCTGGCAGGGATTAGGAAATGCACGCCTCCCTTTTTATGCGACAAGTATAGGCATGTGGTGTATCCGCATTGGGACAGGATATCTGATGGGGATTGTGCTTGGTTGGGGCTTGCCTGGTATTTGGGCAGGGTCTCTCTTGGATAATGGTTTTCGCTGGTTATTTCTACGCTATCGTTACCAGCGCTATATGAACTTGAAAGGATAGGAAATGCAAAAAACAGCTTTTATTTGGGATTTAGACGGGACTTTATTGGACTCTTACGAAGCGATTTTATCAGGGATTGAGGAGACTTTTGCTCAGTTTTCTATTCCTTATGATAAGGAGAAGGTGAGAGAGTTTATCTTCAAGTATTCGGTGCAAGATTTGCTTGTGCGGGTGGCAGAAGATAGAAATCTGGATGTTGAGGTGCTAAATCAGGTGCGTGCCCAGAGTCTGGCTGAGAAGAATGCTCAGGTAGTTTTGATGCCAGGTGCGCGTGAGGTGCTAGCTTGGGCAGACGAATCAGGAATTCAGCAGTTTATATATACTCATAAGGGGAACAACGCTTTTACCATTCTCAAGGACTTGGGGGTGGAATCCTATTTTACAGAGATTTTAACCAGTCAGAGTGGCTTTGTGCGGAAGCCAAGTCCAGAAGCGGCTACCTATCTGCTAGATAAGTATCAGTTGAATTCTGATAATACTTATTATATAGGGGATCGGACTCTGGATGTGGAATTTGCCCAGAATAGTGGGATTCAAAGTATCAACTTTTTAGAGTCTACTTATGAAGGGAATCACAGGATTCAAGCGTTAGCAGATATTTCCCGTATTTTTGAGACTAAGTGATAAAAAGATTGTGTCAGTTTTGTGACAGAGACCTAACAAACTATTTCAAGTAACCTAGTTTGTTACAAGGAATAGACAGTTCTGTTAAATAGGCCCGAGAGGGCTTTTTTTCTACATTTTTTGTGTTATGATAGACAGGTACTCATTTGAAAGGAATTTGAAAGAATGAAGAAAAGAATGTTATTAGCGTCAACAGTAGCCTTGTCATTTGCCCCAGTATTGGCAACTCAAGCAGAAGAAGTTCTTTGGACTGCACGTAGTGTTGAGCAAATCCAAAACGATTTGACTAAAACGGACAACAAAACAAGTTATACCGTACAGTATGGTGATACTTTGAGCACCATTGCAGAAGCCTTGGGTGTAGATGTCACAGTGCTTGCGAATCTGAACAAAATCACTAATATGGACTTGATTTTCCCAGAAACTGTTTTGACAACGACTGTCAATGAAGCAGAAGAAGTAACAGAAGTTGAAATCCAAACACCTCAAGCAGACTCTAGTGAAGAAGTGACAACTGCGACAGCAGATTTGACCACTAATCAAGTGACCGTTGATGATCAAACTGTTCAGGTTGCAGACCTTTCTCAACCAATTGCAGAAGCTCCAAAAGAAGTAGCATCAAGTTCAGAAGTTACAAAGACAGTGATTGCTTCTGAAGAAGTGGCACCATCTACGGGCACTTCTGTCCCAGAGGAGCAAACGGCCGAAACAACTCGCCCAGTTGAAGAAGCAACTCCTCAGGAAACGACTCCAGCTGAGAAGCAGGAAACACAAGCAAGCCCTCAAGCTGCATCAGCAGTGGAAGTAACTACAACAAGTTCAGAAGCAAAAGAAGTAGCATCATCAAATGGAGCTACAGCAGTAGTTTCTACTTATCAACCAGAAGAGACGAAAATAATTTCAACAACTTACGAGGCTCCAGCTGCGCCCGATTATGCTGGACTTGCAGTAGCAAAATCTGAAAATGCAGGTCTTCAACCACAAACAGCTGCCTTTAAAGAAGAAATTGCTAACTTGTTTGGCATTACATCCTTTAGTGGTTATCGTCCAGGAGACAGTGGAGATCACGGAAAAGGTTTGGCTATCGATTTTATGGTACCAGAACGTTCAGAATTAGGGGATAAGATTGCGGAATATGCTATTCAAAATATGGCCAGCCGTGGCATTAGTTACATCATCTGGAGACAACGTTTCTATGCTCCATTCGATAGCAAATATGGGCCAGCTAACACTTGGAACCCAATGCCAGACCGTGGTAGTGTGACAGAAAATCACTATGATCACGTTCACGTTTCAATGAATGGATAAACCCGACTTGATAACATCATTTTGACGAATGAGATCTAGCTTTCGTGATGGAAAGCGATTCTCGTTCGTTTTTTCTTTGTCATACTCTTCGAAAATCTCTTCAAACCACGTCAGTTTTATCTGAAACCTCAAAGCTGTGCTTTGAGCAACCTGCGACTAGCTTCCTAGTTTGCTTTTTGATTTTCATTGAGTATCAATTTGAATGGAAAATGGAAAGTTATTATCTTGTAATGAGTTAAGCAACATTCTTGCAATCTATTTTATAGTAGATGGAAACTAGAATAGTACACAACTGCTTCTAAAACATTGTTAGAAATCGATTTGACTGTCCTGATCGATTTGTCCTGCTCTTATTTCATTTCACTATACTTTATATTATAATTGACTGGTCAACTATTGATAAATCAATAAAAAGAGAGGGGAAGAAATGATAGAGATTCAAGATTTACTGTATCAACTCCGCTTGTCTGAGCAAGCGAGTACGCAATTGTTTGAAAAAAGGCTTGGGATTAGTTTGACACGGTATCAGATTTTACTGTTTTTGCTGGAGCATTCTCCTTGTAACCAAATGGCGGTTCAGGAGCGTTTGAAAATTGATCAGGCTGCTTTGACACGGCATTTCAAGATTTTGGAAACGGAAGGTTTGGTGGAGCGTCATCGTAATCCTGAAAATCAGCGGGAAGTGTTGGTAGAGGCTGCGAAGTATGCCAAGGAGCAGTTAGTGGTGAATCCCCCTCTGCAACATATCAAGGTTAAGGAAGAGATGGAAAGTATCTTAACAGAGTTTGAGAGAACAGAACTCAGCCGTTTATTAAATAAATTGGTTTTGGGTATTGAAAATATAGAAATTTAAGGAGAAATAGATGTCAATTATTTTAACAACGATCGTTGCTTTGGAGCATTTTTACATTTTTTATTTGGAAAGTATTGCCACGCAATCAGATGCGACTAGTCGTGTATTTAATATGGAAAAGGAAGAATTGGCTCATCCGTCAGTAAGTTCATTGTTCAAAAATCAAGGAATTTATAAGGCTCTGCTAGGAGTCTTTCTCTTGTATGTCATTTATTTCTCACAGAATTTAGAAATTGTGACTATTTTTGTCTTATTTGTGATTGGTGCTGCGACTTACGGCTCTTTAACAGCGGATAAAAAATTATTTTGAAGCAAGGTGGATCAGCTATTTTGGCCTTGATTAGTATTTTACTCTTTAAATACACTTGAAGGTTGATTCTAATCTCGCTAATCCTTTTTAATCCAGAATAAGGGAAATATGTTATACTTGTTTTTAAGAAAAAAGTCTCATTGAATTGGTTTTGAGGAGTTAGAAATGAAAGTATTAGTGACAGGTTTTGAGCCCTTTTGAGGCCATTAAAGGTTTACCAGCTGAAATCCATGGTGCTGAGGTCCGTTAGCTAGAGGTGCCGACAGTTTTTCACAAATCTGCTCAAGTATTGGAAGAAGAGATGAATCGTTATCAACCTGACTTTGTCCTTTGTATTGGGCAAGCTGGTGGAAGAACTAGTTTGACACCTGAACGAGTGGCCATTAATCAAGACGATGCACGCATTTCTGATAACGAAGATAATCAACCGATTGACCGTCCCATTCGCCCAGATGGTGCTTCGGCCTACTTTAGTAGTTTGCCGATTAAAGCGATGGTTCAAGATATAAAAAAAGAGGGCTTACCGGCCTCTGTTTCCAATACGGCAGGGACTTTTGTCTGCAGCCATTTGATGTATCAGGCTCTCTATTTGGTAGAAAAGAAATTTCCATATGTTAAGGCAGGTTTTATGCATATTCCTTATATGATGGAACAGGTGGTGAACAGACCGACTACTCCAACTATGAGTTTAGTGGATATTCGGCGAGGGATAGAAGCAGCAATCGGCGCTATGATAGAACATGGAGATCAGGAACTCAAGTTGGTAGGCGGAGAAACTCATTGATAGAAAAAAGCTTGAGGGGAAAAACCTTCAAGCTTTTGGACGTTTTCGAGCCAATACTGCTCGGTAAAACATAATTTTAGTGCATTGGATATAAGGTAGGAGTGAAAAACTAGCAATGCCAAAGGTAATCCAATTGAGGAAGTACCAAGGAAGAAGCTGTAAATCTAGGACAAAGTGCTGGAACTTGTAGCCCTTCATAAAGGAACGGCTAGTTTTTAGGATTCGTCTTGGTGGGACCTGTCCTAGGTCTAGACTATAACAGAGAAGAAATTCCACCTGTGAATAGGCATAATACTGTGGAATATAGAGGATATTTCCTACAATGATCAAGATGAGACTTGCAAGAAAGTAGAGTCCAAAGACCATGAGGAAACGCTCGGTTTCAACTGATGAGAGATCTAGATTTGGAAACTCAGGATGTAGGGTGACGAATTTTTTGGCTAAAAAGCTACTATAAAAGAGGAGGTAAATCCCAAGTAAATTAGGGATACTCCATAAAAAGAGATAGAAACGTTTGAGAAGTAGGGTCAAAAAGGTTTGAGAAAAGCGCTCCTCATCAAAGAGAGCTAGGCTGTTTTTTACAGATGGCTCCGTTTTAGAATCTTTCATGAGTGTCAGTGTTGCATAGACGGAACTGGTCAAAAGAATAGTCCCGATAAAGGAGACTAGTAGAGGAAAGAGGTAGGCTTGAAGTATTTGGCCAAGTATGCTGAAAAATGGCTGTTCTAAAACAGTCCCGTGGATCCGAGATAAGGGATTAAGAAAACTAGATAAGATGACCAGCATACTGGGAAGGATATAGAGGAGAAAGAGACGGGGGGTGTCAGCCTGAAAATGTTTTGACTCCTGACGAATTGTTTTTAAATCAATTTTTGGATAGTTCATTCTCTTATTATACCATAGTTCTTATACATAGTTCGTGACAGTTCCTACTTTTTTTGATAAAATCATACAGTGTGTCCTTGGGCACACTGTATGAACTGGGACTGTCTTTCCCAGCTTCGGAGGTAAAAAATGTCAGATTCACCAATCAAATATCGTTTGATTAAGAAAGAAAAACACACAGGAGCTCGTCTGGGAGAAATCATCACTCCCCACGGTACCTTTCCGACACCTATGTTTATGCCAGTTGGGACACAAGCCACTGTCAAAACTCAGTCACCTGAAGAATTGAAGGAGATGGGTTCGGGAATTATCCTATCAAACACCTATCATCTCTGGCTTCGCCCTGGAGATGAACTCATTGCACGCGCTGGTGGTCTCCACAAGTTCATGAATTGGGACCAGCCTATCTTGACAGATAGTGGTGGTTTTCAGGTTTATTCTTTAGCAGATAGCCGTAATATCACAGAAGAAGGAGTAACCTTTAAAAATCATCTAAATGGTTCTAAGATGTTCCTATCCCCAGAAAAAGCCATCTCTATTCAGAATAATCTGGGTTCAGATATCATGATGTCCTTTGATGAATGTCCTCAGTTTTATCAACCTTATGACTACGTTAAGAAATCGATCGAGCGTACCAGCCGTTGGGCTGAGCGTGGTTTGAAGGCTCACCGTCGTCCACATGACCAAGGTTTGTTTGGAATTGTGCAAGGTGCAGGATTTGAAGACCTTCGCCGCCAATCAGCTCATGATCTTGTCAGCATGGATTTCTCAGGCTACTCTATCGGTGGTTTGGCAGTGGGAGAAACCCATGAAGAGATGAATGCGGTCTTGGACTTTACAACTCAACTGCTGCCTGAAAATAAACCTCGTTATCTGATGGGTGTGGGAGCGCCAGATAGCTTGATCGATGGGGTCATTCGTGGGGTGGATATGTTTGACTGTGTCTTACCGACTCGAATTGCTCGTAACGGGACTTGTATGACCAGTCAAGGACGTTTGGTTGTGAAAAATGCCCAGTTTGCTGAGGACTTTACGCCACTGGATCCTGAGTGTGATTGCTACACATGTAATAACTATACACGCGCTTACCTTCGTCACCTGCTCAAGGCTGATGAAACCTTTGGTATCCGCTTGACTAGCTACCACAATCTTTACTTCTTGCTTAACTTGATGAAGCAAGTGCGACAAGCCATCATGGATGACAATCTCTTGGAATTCCGTGAGTATTTTGTGGAAAAATATGGCTATAATAAGTCAGGACGTAATTTCTAAAATGGAATTGATATAAGCTAAAAATCCTAAGTTTTCTCTTAGGATTTTTCTTCTTTTTTTGATAGAATAAAGTGTACAATGAAAGGAAGAATAAACTCGTATGCGCATTAAATGGTTTTCCTTGGTTAGGATTACAGGTTTACTTTTGGTACTCTTGTATCACTTCTTTCAGACGATCTTTCCTGGAGGATTTTTCGGGGTAGATGTCTTTTTCACATTTTCAGGTTTCCTGATTACAGCTCTACTCATTGAAGAATTTTCTAAAAACCATGAGATTGATTTGATAGGATTTTTTAGAAGACGCTTTTATCGGATTGTGCCACCTGTGGTTTTGATGGTCTTGGTGACCATGCCTTTTACTTTCTTGGTTCGCCAAGACTATGTTGCTGGAATTGGTGGCCAGATTGCGAGCGTCTTAGGCTTTATGACCAACTTCTATGAACTCCTAACAGGTGGGAGTTATGAATCTCAGTTCATTCCTCATTTGTTTGTTCATAATTGGAGTTTGGCAGTTGAGGTTCACTACTATATTCTTTGGGGATTGGCAGTTTGGTTCTTATCCAAACAAGCTAAATCAAATGGTCAGTTGAAGGGGATGGTCTTTCTCTTATCTGCTGTTGCCTTCTTGATCAGTTTCTTCTCCATGTTTATTGGTAGTTTTCTAGTGACCTCTTATTCCTCTGTTTATTTCTCCAGTTTAACTCATGTCTATCCATTCTTTTTGGGAAGTATGTTAGCAACTATTGTAGGTGTTCGTCAGACGACTTCCCTCGTCAAGCAGTTGGATAAAATCTGGGATTTACGAAAGACTTTGGTAGTTTTTGGAGGAGGCTTTGGTTTCCTAGTTCTTTTGACTTTCTTTGTCAAATTCACTTATCTTTTTGCCTATCTTATCGGCTTCTTGCTTGCCAGTCTTGCAGCTCTTGCCATGATTCTGGCGGCGCGTGTCTTACATGAAAAGACACATCATATACAGGAGCCGAAGATTATCAGCTTTTTAGCGGATACTAGCTATGCGGTTTATCTTTTCCATTGGCCTTTCTATATCATTTTCTCACAGTTGACATCAAATCTTCTTGCTGTATTACTGACTCTGATTTGTTCTTATGGCTTTGCCAGTCTGTCATTCTATGTATTGGAACCTTGGATTGCAGGCAAGAACACACCTATTTTACAAACTCTTCGTCCCCTGCCTTATATTCACGCAATTCTTGTAGCAGGTACAGGAATCTTGACCATCATTGTCTGCACGGTGACCTTGTTGGCACCACAAGTGGGAGCGTTTGAGACAGACTTGACTGTCAATGGCTTGAAGCAAGCTGCAACAAATATTGGCCAGACCAAGGTGATGGCAGAACGGGCAGATGCAAACAGTTTGGGAATTGCTGATGGCACTATGTTAATTGGTGACTCAGTGGCTTTAAGGGCAAATACAGCACTACAGACAGCTCTTCCTGGAGCACAGATTAACGCGCAGGTCAGCGTAACAACCAAGACCGCAAATGAAATCATGCTAAATAATAGCCAGAATAAATTTTTACCTAAGATGGTGGTCATTGCGACTGGGGTAAATAATCCTGAGAATTACAAGGATGACTGGGACAGTATCGTGAAAAATCTTCCTAAGGGACACCATATGATTTTGGTGACTCCTTATGAGGGAGATAAGACAAAAGAGACCTATGCCATCGTTGAGAAGGCTGCTGCCTATATGAGAGAATTGGCAGAGAAGACACCTTACATTACGATAGCAGATTGGAATCAAGTTGCGAAAGAGCATCCAGAAATTTGGGCAGGAACAGACCAGGTTCATTTCGGGAGTGAGAGTAGCACTATCGAAGCAGGAGCAAAATTGTATGCAGATACGATTGCCACAGCTTTGCAGACAGCTCAAGACAAGCCGGTTAAATCAAAATAACTTGTATTAAAAAAGAGAAGAGTTGGAGAAATCCAGCTCTTTTAAAATATCTCCAAAAAATAGGTCTATACCATTTACAAATAAAAAAGAAAGGTTTATAATGTAATTGACATAATAAATTGCAGAATCAATCTTTTAAGGAGGTTAACATTATGCCTAACTATATTAAAGCGGATCAGTTTTTCTACCCACACGGAGTTCGTCGAGGTGGTTACTTGGAACTTGTGGACGGCAAGTTTGGGAAACATGTAGAGCAGATTCCTGAAGGGGCTGAGGTGATTGACTATACAGGTTATAGCATTGCCCCAGGTCTTGTGGATACTCATATTCATGGATATGCAGGTGTAGATGTGATGGACAACAACATTGAAGGTACATTGCATACTATGAGTGAAGGACTTCTTAGTACCGGTGTTACCAGTTTCTTACCCACAACTTTAACAGCCACTTATGAGCAATTGCTTGCAGTCACTGAAAATCTTGGAAACCATTATAAAGAAGCAACAGGTGCTAAGATTCGTGGGATTTATTATGAAGGTCCATATTTCACAGAAACTTTTAAGGGGGCACAAAATCCAACTTATATGAGAGACCCGGGTGTTGAGGAGTTTCATTCTTGGCAAAAAGCGGCAAATGGCTTGCTTAATAAAATTGCCCTTGCACCAGAACGTGATGGGGTGGAAGACTTTGTTCGTACAGTTACGGGCGAAGGTGTGACGGTTGCTCTTGGACATTCAAACGCGACTTTTGATGAAGCCAAAAAAGCAGTCGATGCTGGAGCGAGTGTTTGGGTGCATGCCTACAATGGAATGCGTGGGTTGACTCACCGTGAATTGGGTATGGTTGGAGCCATGTACCAATTGCCACATACCTATGCAGAGTTGATCTGTGATGGTCACCACGTAGATCCAAAGGCTTGCGAAATTCTTATCAAACAAAAAGGAACAGAAAACATCGCTCTTATCACAGACTGTATGACAGCTGGGGGATTGGAAGACGGAGATTATATGTTGGGAGAATTCCCAGTTGTCGTTGCAAATGGAACTGCACGCCTCAAATCGACAGGTAACTTGGCAGGTTCTATCCTCAAACTCAAAGATGGTTTGAAGAATGTGGTCGAATGGGGAATTGCGAATCCGCATGAAGCAGTCATGATGGCCAGCTTCAACCCAGCTAAATCCGTTCACATCGATGACGTCTGTGGCCAAATCCGTGAAGGCTACGACGCTGACTTCATCGTATTAGATAAAGATTTGGAATTGGTAGCAACCTACCTAGATGGCGTAAAACGTTATCAAGCATAAGAGAGAAAGCAGAAGTTAGAGACTAACTTCTGCTTTTTTATGCAGGGTACTTTACTGGTAAATAAAAAGTTAAAAAAATCACAAAAAAAGCTTGAAGAAACAAAGAAAAAGGCTTACAATTGAACTATAAATATTACAAATAAAAAAACGGAGGAGTGCTTTATGAAAGCCTATACTTATGTTAAACCAGGACTTGCTTCTTTTGTTGATGTAGACAAACCAGTTATTCGCAAGCCAACAGACGCTATTGTGCGTATTGTAAAAACCACTATTTGTGGAACAGACCTCCATATTATCAAAGGGGATGTTCCTACTTGCCAAAGTGGTACCATTCTTGGCCACGAAGGGATTGGGATTGTTGAAGAAGTTGGGGAAGGAGTTTCCAACTTCAAAAAAGGTGACAAGGTCTTGATTTCTTGCGTCTGTGCCTGTGGTAAATGCTACTACTGTAAAAAAGGAATTTATGCTCACTGTGAAGACGAAGGGGGCTGGATTTTCGGTCACTTGATTGATGGTATGCAGGCTGAATATCTACGTGTCCCTCATGCAGATAATACTCTTTACCATACTCCAGAAGACTTGTCAGATGAAGCTTTGGTTATGCTGTCAGACATTCTGCCTACTGGATATGAAATTGGTGTCTTAAAAGGGAAAGTAGAACCTGGTTGCAGCGTAGCCATTATTGGTTCAGGTCCAGTTGGATTGGCTGCTCTTTTAACAGCCCAATTCTATTCACCAGCTAAATTGATTATGGTAGACCTAGACGATAACCGCTTGGAAACTGCCCTATCATTCGGTGCGACTCATAAGGTTAATTCTTCAGACCCTGAAAAAGCCATTAAAGAAATTTATGATTTGACAGATGGTCGTGGTGTGGATGTCGCTATCGAAGCTGTTGGTATTCCTGCAACATTTGATTTCTGTCAAAAGATTATCGGTGTAGACGGAACGGTTGCCAACTGTGGTGTGCATGGTAAACCAGTTGAATTCGATTTAGATAAACTTTGGATTCGCAACATCAATGTAACAACTGGTTTGGTATCTACAAATACGACTCCACAATTGTTGAAAGCACTTGAAAGTCATAAGATTGAACCAGAAAAATTGGTAACTCACTATTTCAAACTCAGTGAAATTGAAAAAGCCTATGAAGTCTTCAGTAAGGCAGCAGACCACCATGCCATTAAGGTCATTATCGAAAACGATATCTCAGAAGCCTAAGTAGTAAAAATATTTTTGTACATAAGTAAATAGAAATTCAGTCATCCATCAGATGGCTGGATTTTTTATCAAAAAATTAAGAAATGAGCATATTTCTTTCCTTGTCTGGCGGAATTGGTTATAATATACGGTACAAAGGAATGAATGAATATGTATCGTGTTATAGAAATGTACGGAGATTTTGAACCGTGGTGGTTCTTAGAAGGTTGGGAAGAAGATATTGTAGCAAGTAGAAAATTTGACCAGTATTATGATGCTCTCAAATACTACAAAACTTGCTGGTTTAGATTGGAACAAGAATCCCCTCTTTATAAAAGTAGAAGTGACTTGATGACCATTTTTTGGGACCCGGAAGACCAACGCTGGTGTGATGAATGTGATGAGTATTTACAACAATACCATTCTTTGGCTCTTTTGCAGGATGAGCAGGTTATCCCAGACGAAAAACTACGCTCAGGCTATGAAAAACAAACCAGTCAGGAAAGGAATCGTTCTTGCCGTATGAAATTAAAATAGAGAAAAGTAACTTTTTTGGAGTTGCTTTTTTTATTTTTCTAACTCTTTGCGAATAGTATAGGTGAGGAGGTAAGTATGGTTCAAGAAATTGCACAAGAAATCATTCGTTCAGCTCGGGAAAAAGGGACGCAGGATATTTATTTTGTCCCTAAGTTAGACGCCTATGAGCTTCATATGAGGGTAGGAGACGAGCGCTGTAAAATTGGTAGCTATGATTTTGAAAAGTTTGCAGCCGTTATCAGTCACTTTAAGTTTGTGGCGGGTATGAATGTGGGAGAAAAAAGACGTAGTCAACTGGGTTCCTGTGATTATGCCTATGACCAGAAGATGGCGTCTCTACGTTTATCTACTGTAGGCGATTATCGGGGGCATGAGAGTTTGGTTATCCGTTTGTTGCACGATGAGGAACAGGACTTGCATTTTTGGTTTCAGGATATTGAAGAATTAGGCAAGCAGTACAGGCAACGGGGACTCTATCTTTTTGCTGGTCCGGTTGGGAGTGGTAAGACGACCTTGATGCATGAATTGTCCAAGTCACTCTTTAAAGGACAGCAAGTTATGTCCATCGAAGATCCTGTCGAAATCAAGCAGGACGACATGCTTCAGTTGCAGTTGAACGAAGCAATCGGCCTAACCTATGAAAATCTAATCAAACTTTCCTTGCGTCATCGACCAGATCTCTTGATTATCGGAGAAATTCGTGACAGCGAGACGGCGCGTGCAGTGGTCAGAGCTAGTTTGACAGGTGCGACAGTCTTTTCAACCATTCACGCCAAGAGTATCCGAGGTGTTTATGAGCGTCTGCTGGAGTTGGGTGTGAGTGAAGAAGAATTGGCAGTTGTTCTGCAAGGAGTCTGCTACCAGAGATTAATCGGGGGAGGAGGAATCGTTGACTTTGCAAGCAGAGATTATCAAGAACACCAAGCAGCCAAGTGGAATGAGCAAATTGACCAGCTTCTTAAAGATGGACATATCACAAGTCTTCAGGCTGAGACGGAAAAAATTAGCTACAGCTAAGCAAAAAAATATCATCACCCTATTTAACAATCTCTTTTCTAGCGGTTTTCATCTGGTGGAGACTATCTCCTTTTTAGATAGGAGTGCTTTGTTGGACAAGCAGTGTGTGATCCAGATGCGTGCGGGCTTGTCTCAAGGGAAATCATTCTCAGAAATGATGGAAAGTTTGGGATTTTCAAGCACCATTATCACTCAGTTATCCCTAGCTGAAGTTCATGGAAATCTCCACCTGAGTTTGGGAAAGATAGAAGAATATCTGGACAATCTGGCTAAGGTCAAGAAAAAATTAATTGAAGTAGCGACCTATCCTTTGATTTTGCTGGGTTTTCTTCTCTTAATTATGCTGGGGCTACGGAATTACCTGCTCCCACAACTGGATAGTAGCAATATTGCCACCCAAATTATCGGTAATCTGCCCCAAATTTTTCTAGGCATGGTAGGGCTTGTTTCCGTGCTTGCCCTTTTAGCACTAACTTTTTATAAAAGAAGTTCTAAGATGAGTGTCTTTTCTATCTTAGCACGCCTTCCCTTTATTGGAATCTTTGTGCAGACCTACTTGACAGCCTATTATGCACGTGAATGGGGGAATATGATTTCACAGGGAATGGAGTTGACGCAGATTTTTCAAATGATGCAGGAACAAGGTTCCCAGCTCTTTAAAGAAGTCGGTCAAGATCTGGCTCAAACCCTGAAAAATGGCCGTGAATTTTCTCAGATGATAGGAACCTATCCTTTCTTTAGGAAGGAATTGAGTCTCATCATAGAGTATGGGGAAGTTAAGTCCAAGCTGGGTAGTGAGTTGGAAATCTATGCTGAAAAAACTTGGGAAGCCTTTTTTACCCGAGTCAACCGCACCATGAATTTGGTGCAGCCACTGGTTTTTATCTTTGTGGCACTGATTATCGTTTTACTTTATGCGGCAATGCTCATGCCCATGTATCAAAATATGGAGGTAAATTTTTAAAATGAAAAAAATGATGACATTCTTGAAAAAAGCTAAGGTTAAAGCTTTTACATTGGTGGAAATGTAGGTTACTAAAATTATTTATATTTTCCAATTGATAACAATGTCCTCAGCTGTCACCTTAACCTTGTTTATAAGCCTTCTAACAAGCACCTTTTGATTTTCGTAGTCCATTGAAAAGACTTTCTCAGCGTTTAGCAGTTTCCTCATATCAGCCTTTCTTTTGTTCTTCCTGAGTGCTGGATCGTTTTCTAGTTCAGTTTCAAGAGTCCCCCTCATGCTTATAAATTCGGCTGACTTGCTCTGTAATTCTTCAAGGGTAATGCGGTCATCTATGTATAGATCGTTAAGTCTGCTCAGTTTCTTTGATAGCTCCTCTATTTGTTTCTTATAGCTCTCACGGTCTATGGTCTCAGCATTGTCTCCTGAAAATATTTTGTCCAGGTAATCAGCGTCATCTTGTAGTTTGCTTATTTCTTTTAGCACATAGGCCTCTAGCTTGTCTTTGTAGTAAAATCCTGAGTCACATTTTTTATTGTCGTTGTAGGTAGTAACGCCTCTCAGCGTTCGTGGGTGCCTTTGGTGGCATTCATATTTTTTTAACCTGCTCCCATCTTTCCTCTTTACGCCTAACATAATTTTTAAAGGAGCGCCACAATATCCACATTGGGCGATACCGGATAAAATGTACTTAGCTTGGAATGGTCTAGGATTGACATTCTCTGCTGCTGTTCTTTGTCTTATTTTTAGCTCAGATTGAGTCTTATCGTATTCCTCTTTTGAAATAATCGGCTCATGATTACCTGGATAAATTTCTCCCTTATACTGATTGAAACCACAATAGACAGGGTTATCGAGTATGGTTCTGACCGCCCGATAGCTCCAAGGCACATGCTTTGGGTATTTCTCATTTAGATCATCTCTCAACTTAGTAATAGATCTCCCTCTCAGGTAACTCTCAAAGATAAACTTAATGGTCAGAGCCTGAGCTGGATTGATGGTCACTGTGCCTGTCTCTTTGTGGTAATCGTAACCATAGGATGTCTTAGCCCACATCATGGATTTACCAGATTTGACACGTCCTAGCTTGCCAAGTTGCATGCGTTCCTTGATTTGCTCCCTTTCTAGCTGAGCAAAGACGCTCAAGAGTCCAATCATAGCCTTACCAAAAGGAGTAGAGGTGTCAAAGTTCTCCTGCAAGCTCAGAAATTCAATCCCATTCTTGATGAATACATCCTCAATCAAGTGAAGCGTGTCTTTTTGACTACGGCTAAGACGGTCCAGCTTATAGACTAGAACTGTGTCAAATTTTCTTTTTTTAGCGTCTTTGATAAGACTTTCTAGCGCTGGTCTGTCAGTATTGGATCCTGAGAAACCTCCATCAGTATATACTTTGTATACATTCCAGTCTTTAATGTCGCAGTAGCTAGAGAGCTTGTCTTTTTGCTCATCTATAGAGTATCCCTCCTCAACCTGGTTTGTCGTCGAAACCCTGACATATATAGCTACTTTATTTGTTGCTATCATAGTAGTACCTCTTTCAAAATTTCCTAAAAAATGATAAAATGGGTACAAGAAAACATCTCAAAAGGTAATATCTTTTGAAAAGTTTTTCTTGTAATTGCTAGCCTCACGCTCTCGGTCTGCAAACTTCTGAGCGTGGGGCTTTTTTGAGTTGTTTCCAAAATGGAAACAGTTGCTAGATAAAAAGAAAAGTAGCCGTATTAAATACGGCTACCATCACGTTATGGATCTAAAATCCAAATGTAAACTTTATGGAGCTAAACTCCTAATAGCTGTATTGTAATATAATTATTAAAAAATGTCAAGATATTAGAAAAGGTATAATTCTTTTAACTTTTCGTTAATTTTGTCCAGTGTGTTATCAGATACTTTCATTTTTCCGATTGGATCTAATCTATTTTTCTTTAAAATTCTATCTTTGCTGATTGTTTGAAGGTTATTACACTTGGCATAAGAACGCTTAATGTATTTTTTATAGTATTGAGTTAATTCAATAATGTCAGTTATTTCTGATTGTGTCCGTCTAAGGTTGTCATCGTCTACTATCTTAGGTTGAATTATTTCGTTTGAAAATTGTTCTATGTAGGCTTGGTAGACATCTAATAAAGCAGTTTCAGTAATTGCATTATTGGAATCTAAATACTTTAGGTAAGCAAATAATTCTTTGTGTAATTTTTCAATATATTCATCAAGCAAAATAGAAGGATATTCCGCAATGACTTCGTCTATGAGCACAGTATCTATTTGATTTTTAGATGTTAGAGGAATTACTGTGAGTGTTTTTTTATAGGGACTATCTATTTTGTCTAAGACAATAGCCCAATGATTATTTGATAATTCTCCGCCTATATTTACACCAAACTCTACGAACACTAGAGAGCCACGGCTGAATTTCCAATATTTTCTTTTTTGAGTCTTGGCTTCAAATAAGAATTGTTCAGATTGTCTTTTAACTGCTGGTGCAAGAAATCGGTATTTAGAAGATGTATGTTTTGCTTTACCAAGTTTATAGAGTTTTTCAACTTCTATGTAGTTTTGTTTGGTTTGTTCAAAATATGGATTTTCTTTACTCATTTTATTTATCTCTATATACGCTGACAACCTCCCCAATAGTTCGGATGTCGTTGCTTTCGTCTAGGTGTATATCCTCATAATCTGGATTCAAGCTTTCCAGATATCCCTGACGCAGTTTCTTAACATAGTTAGCGCCGTCTACTTGGAAGATGCCGATAGTGTTATAATCAACCTGTTGGGTATTCTTTATAAAAAGATAGTCACCATTCTTTATCTTTGGCTCCATAGAGTTGCCGACGACATAAGCGATAGCGTCGTAGTCGTCTGGGATTTCATCCTCATAGAACGAAACCTCCATATCTAAATCGTCGTCCTGTATCGAACCACTACCAGCAGAGACAACCCCAGTAACACGTCGGTAAGTAGTCTGTCTGTAGTCGTCCAGTCTGATGATGTTCTCCGATACTTCGTTTATCTTCGTTTCTTCTTCGTTTTCCTGCTCGTCCAGTTGCCTCTTTGCATAATTCAGGACTTTGCCCTGTCTAGGTCGTTCTAGTTCGTCGTAGATGGTTTGGATTGGGGATTTTGAAAGAAGAGCTGGAGTAGCGTTGATTTGAATTTCTTGATCATCATCAAGCATATCAATTAAATCTTCTGTAGAAATTTGCATTCCTTTAGCAATTTTTTCTATTGTGTCATAAGATGGGACAATGGGCTTTTTCGATTTCGGATGTTCATTTTTTTCAAGCATAGAAATATATCCTTTTGTTAAATCAGATAATTCACAAAAAGCATCCATTGATAATTTATGCTCTGTTCTATATGATTTTAGCAATTCTCCTAACTTCATTTAAAACCCCTTTCTATATATTGTTTAATCCATTATACATCTTTAAATAAAAAAAGTAAATTTTTTTGTTTAACACACTTGACATTTTGTGTTTAACGTGTTAAACTATAATCAAGCTTAAGGAAATAACAAAAACAAACCGGAGGGAAACACCATGAACACATTAAACGAGAAAGCAATCAACATCTTCAAAGTAGTAGCTAAGGAAACTTTAATCCAAGGTACTTACGAGGAAAACTTCCTCTACAGCCAACTTGAAACATTCTGTACTAACTGCCGTCAATTCGCTTTTGGATGGACAGAGTTAGCAGAGGAGATTGAACGCCAAGAGCGTTACCTTCTCGATTCTGGTTTCACTCAAGAGGAAATCGATGACATTCGTTTTGATGCAGCATTTGCAGGAATGCTTGAGAAACTAAATGTAGCCTGATTGGTATCACCAAGGTTCGAATCCTTGGCAGGTTGTTGCTCATAGAGCGAAAAAAGAGAGAAAGGAGTAGAACGATGAATGAATCTTTTCTTACGATACTAGGCATATCAATGATTGCTAGTTTTATCACGAATTTAATTGCTTACTTAGCTGGTAAGCATCATCTGAAAAAGAAAATTAAAAACCACAAAATGTGGTTTGATTCTGAGATAGAGCGTATCAAGAAAAAGTATCATTTGTGATTTTTCTTGGATAATTTTTTCACAAATTGTTTTTGAAGATCGGAAGGTTGTTGCTTGTTCGCGAAATGACTAAGAGTGCTCATATTTTTTATTGCTACATCTGCAGATATTTCTCCTGAAATAGCTTTAAAAATTAGGTCATTTATCTTTAAGCCTTGGTCGGTTTGAGTGTCTAGTTGAGATACTTTTTCAAGTTCAAGTAATCTTAATTCGTGAGTTTGTTGCAGCGAATAAAGTTCTTGTGAGTGTTGCTTTTGCATTTTTTCCATATCTTGTTTAAATTGATTTTCGACATTTTCAAGCTCTTGTGAGTGTGCAATGTTAATTTTATCAATTTCATGCTTGCTGTTTCCTTTAGCAGCGATGTAAGACCACATGCCAGAAACAAAGGCAGGTATAGCAGCGATCGCAAGTGTTTCTATAAAACTAAAATTATTCATAAGATTTCTCCAATCGTTTTATTTTGATTATACCATATTTGAAAGGTAGTTAGAATTGGAAGATAAAATTATCGAACTTGCTGACTACTTCATCAGCGAATCTACAACGTACAGAGAAGCTAAAATAGCGTGTGAGAAGCTATTGAAACAAGTCAGCCATGAGATTGAACTCAGGGCGATGGAAAGTAAGACGAGGGCATGAAAGAAAAACTAAACGAATTTCTAAAATTCAGAAGCCAATTTACAAAACGAGAATGGTTTGAAATCAACCAAGCTGTCGAAGCTTGGTTAAATCAAAAAGCCGACCACTTGAAACTGGACGACTCAGATGTAGAAATCATCTCTAAAAGACTAGGACGATCTATCTAAAGAAAGGGTGAAACAAATGGCAACTAACAGAACTATATCAGTAAATACATCAGAGCATGATGTATTGTTGACGGCAAGAAAAAACCACCCTGCTGTATTCGTCGATGGAATGTTTCTCGACGGAGTTGAGCGAGTGGAATTTACCAATCATTATCTGGAGAAGTGTGAAGTTGTTTTAACGTTTAACGATAGAGTTGAAACCAATCCCTTCCCTCTAAACGATATTACTTTATTAGAAAAGTTATTTGGTCAGAGTTCGAACGGTCAATCTTTACGGGATATTGTCGTGCAAACTCTTGAAGATGCTGATTAGCATCTAAACCATCAAAAAAAGAAACATGAACACTAAAACTTTCTTTTCCGTTTTTCTTGGTTCTATCAAATTCTTTGCCAAGGACGATTAAAGAAGTTTCTAGCTGGTGATCAGTCATAACATTACCTCCTTTCTGACTACATTATAGCAGAAATCACGGAGGGTAACTATTAACACAAGGGGGTGAGTGCGTGCAAGGAGAACGTTTAAGAAAATGGCGTGAAAAAGAGAAAATGTCTCAAGAGGAACTTGCAGAGAAGTCAAATGTTTCTCGAACAACAATACACTTAATTGAATCAGGTCAGTCGTCAACAGTGAAAATTCGAACACTTCAAAAATTAGCAGTAGTTTTTAATAAGCAAGTGAAAGATTTTTTTTAAAGAAAATGTTTAACAAATTAAACAAAAAAAGAAAGGAGAGCGTATGACAGACTTTAAAAATTTAGATTGTCAATTTATCTTTCAAGAATGCGACTGAAGATTATACTGCTGTTAGTAATAGCTTTATCAACGATCCTGCGCTAGATTTTACAGCGGTTGGCATCATGATGGTGGTGCTGGCCAATCACCCAAACTGGCAAGTCTATCCAGAAGAAATAGCTAAGCGGAAAGGCGTTAGTCGTCCAACTATTAGTAAATATTTCAAAATCTTGGAAGAGGCTGGATATTTGCGTCAAGTTAGGCGAAAGCCTCCAGGCCGTGGTGGAAGTCATGTATTTCGATTTTTCTCTGATAGAAAAATATCTGATTTCCAGTTTGATATCATGTTACAGCGACTCGATAAAGCGATTAGTGATTAAATTTTTGAGATGTAAGTTTTTTTCATGTCAAACTTTTTCATGTCAAACTTTTTCATGTCAAATTTTTTACACTAATAAATATTAACTAACAACAAGTATTAAATAACAATAAATATTAAAAGACAACCAGTCCTACTTCTCTAAATAAAAGAGAGGGTAGAAAAAATAAATACAAAGGAGAAAAAATGAGACCAAGAAAATATCCGTATAGTTTCAAACCAAATCTGATGAACATTTTAGATAGTCGTTTCTATACACGGCTAATTGTTGAAACAGAGGATGGAGCGAAAAAAATAGCAGAAGTCACACTAGATGATGTAACTTCTGCTACAGGGTATGTTGTAAGGCTAAGACCGAATTATGACTAGCCTTTAGGAGGGAATGGGTCTTTACCGTGGCTGTCACGGCTTTGAATTTTCCCATCTTTGCCATGAATGATTAGTTCGGAACCTTGATTTCGTGAAATCTGTCTAGCAATATTTTTAGCTTCATTCTTTGTAGTAGTATGAACAGTTGCTCTTGAATTGCCAGCACCTTTCACGTTCCAACCACCATTTTTGGCAGGGACAACATGCTGATTTTTGCCCATGATTAAATCTCCTTTCTATTGGAATTTTGACTAAAACGGTGAGAGGTCCTAGTCAAGAGTATTATAGCAATTTAGGAGGATATTACATCAGTCTTGAGGCTGATATAGGAGGTTGAATGGAAGATAAAATTATCGAACTTGCTGACTACTTCATCAGCGAATCTACAACGTACAGAGAAGCTAAAATAGCGTGTGAGAAGCTATTGAAACAAGTCAGCCATGAGATAGAACTCAGGGCAATGGAAAGTAAGACAGTCTAGAAGACAACAAAAAGCACCTGACGGCAATCAGGCGCTCAACAAAAGTATTCGAGGTAATTATAACATGAAGAGAAAAAAAGAGCAATGGAAACCAAGAATTGTAAACATTATGGCAGATGGTTCTCAAGTTGATGATTTGACAGGCTATGTCATCCCTGCTGGTCATTCCTACTATGACATTATTTTAGGCATGAACAAGCAATCTAACGAGGAGGGCGTAGCTTAATGAAATTACTTACCAAGTTAAAACTCAGACTTGAAGTAGTTCTTAAAGCAGTCAACCTTGACTGGCGAGAGGTAGCGGTCGAACTCATGACCGACCTATTTGAGGAGCGCAAACGTCGCTTTGCTTTCGAGCAAGAAAACTACGATTTGAAACAAGAGCTTGCTGCCTACAAGTACAAAGAAAACTTTGATATCAAGGCTAGACTGCAAGGAGAAGTGTAGATGTACATTATATCGATTTATGTCAAGAATACTGAAATTGGAAACGAGGATTTCAGTTTGATTGGACGTGATTTCTTACCGACGGGGCACCAAGACTATATTGCAAGAGTTTTTGAAACAAAAGAAGAAGCGATTGATTACTTAAAATCTATATCTTACATCGCATCAGGTGTTCATGGTAACGATTGGGTTTATCAAAATGAAAAACTACCAGAAATTGAGTCACGTTGCCGAATTTGGAAAGTAGGAGAATAAAAGGAGAACAATATGTTTAAAGCACTAAAAACAATCAAAAAAATCAAACAGCTTCAGAAAGAAATGCACGATGTCAGTTTAGCCTTTCTGGCTCTACAAGATGTCGGATTGATGCCAGAGGATGAAAGAAGCAAGGCGAAGGCTCAAACAATGCACGATGTAAGCCACATGCTCAAGGACGTCCTGGGCGGCAAGTCGGTAGATGAAGCCATGAAACGTCTAAATAGCGAAGTGAAAATTGAAGAGGTGGAGCAGGAAGATGACAAAGATTGAAATTGAAAACCGTGTCTGGCTTTTGGCCAATCATGAAGAAAAAAACGAATTGCTGGATCTTGGGCTAACATCCAAGGCTAGATATGTGAAACGAGTCCTGGAGCTTGGGAAGGTGTATTCTCATGTTTAATTATGACAGAGATATAATGCAACCGCCTGAAGAACGAGAAGAACTTGACCCAGCTGATTGGATTTTCAGCGCTGGTCAATGGATCTATGTAGGAGATTGTTAGCCTATGAATAGAGAGCATTTAGAGCGTGAAAATTGGAATTTGAAGAAGACGAAAGGTAGAAAGAAATGAAAAAACGATTATATTACAAAAAATGGAAACAAGAACTTAGAGAGGCAATGAGAGAAGAAATTGATGGCGATTATCTAACTGAGAAAATGGTTAGAAAAATGAGTATTAGCGATATGTCACACTATTTGAACCGATTAGCATTAGAAGAAGCTGGATACTGTGGGACAATGTTTAATTACTAAAAGAAAAAGAGAAGAAAATGACTAATAATCAATTAGCAACACAGACAAAACGTAACATCACTACTGACCCAAGTTTATTGACCGGGGCAGACATCAAAAAGTATTTTGACCCACAAAACCTACTGACTGAAAAACAAGTAGGTCAGGCGCTAGCCTTGTGTAAAGGTCGCAATCTTAACCCATTTGCTAACGAGGTCTACATTGTAGCTTACACAAACCGTAATGGGGGCAAAGAGTTTAGCTTAATTGTCTCTAAAGAGGCTTTCTTGAAACGTGCCGCCCAATGTAAAGACTATGAGGGCTTTGAGGCTGGAGTAGTGGTAGTAGACAGTGAGGGTGTTATGCACGAACGCAAAGGGGCAATCATGCTCCCAGAAGATACACTGATAGGCGGATGGGCTAGAGTGCACCGCAAAAATTTCAAGGTACCTGTGGAAATTTTTGTCAGTCGTGAGGAATATGACAAGAAACAAAGTACATGGAACACCATGCCAGCTACCATGATCAGGAAAGTGGCTCTAGTAAATGCTCTTAGAGAGGCTTTCCCTGAGGACTTGGGGAACATGTACACAGAGGACGACGGTGGAGAGACATTTGACCGTATCAAAGACGTCACACCTCAAGAGAGCCGTGAGGATGTCGTAGCACGCAAGATGGCTGAAATTGAGCAATTCAACAAAGAGCAAGAGGCAAATCATGCAGATCCCGAACCTGCTCAAACTGAGGAAACAATCCAGGGCGAATTGCTAGACGGTGAACTTGAATATTAGGAGGACAACATGCAAGAATTACAGGTTATTGATGATAAGAAAATCAATAAAATCTATGAGATGATCACAACGGATGAACTTACTAGAGAGTCTTTTGAAAAAGACCTCATAGAGGCTACTGAGAAGTACAAGGACTATATTCCTACAGCTGGAACTCTCAAAGACGACAAGGCAAAGCGGGCTGAATTTAACAAGTTAATTGAGTCTAAAAATCGTATCCGTATTGACACTAAAAACTTACTATCAGAGACAGCTAACACATGGGATAGTTATGCTAAGTCAATTATTGACCCATTTGCAACCGTAGTTAGTGAATTTGACAAAGGTATCAAGGAAATCGAAGAACATCAAAGACAACTAAAAATAGATACGGTTAAGAGTTACCTAGCCAACAAATCAGCTGAGTACATGTTGGATCCTCGTCTCTTTGATGAAAAGGCCCTTGAGTATGTCAAGGCTGGCGATTTCATGGCAGATGGCGTGACGCTTAAAAAAGCCACTATGAAGTCACTTGATGACATGGTCACATTTGAGTTTCAGAAACAGCAAGAATTTGAAAAGGCTAAGTCAGCTATTTCAGGGTTATGTGCTGAGTATGGCATGACTGACTCACCTTACATTAGACAGCTGAAAGACTTGACTCTTGCTGAAGTCTTTGGACAAATCAAAGCTGATTATGAGTTTGAAAAGCAAAAGGAAGAACTCAGACAGGCTCAAGAACGAGCAGAGCGATCTAATCAGGAGCTTTTAGCAGCCCAACAAACCAAACAGCAAGAACAGGCTCCAAAATCAACGGAAACCCCAAATTTTGACCCAGAAACGGGCAAAATCTTGGACGGCGGACAAATCCTCCAAAATGAGCCTAACGCTCTTAGAGGGGCTGAAAATGACCTAAAACGATATGCCCAAAAAATGACTTTAGAGGTGTATTTTGTAGACACAGCCGAAAAAGACCGTTTCAAGGCTGGTCTAAGTAAACTCGGATTTGATTTTAAAAAGAACTATCAAGTCAGCGGTTATCAACGTATCGATCCATTAACTCAGGCTGAACTTAATGAGCAATGTGGGTGGTAAGTATGACAGAAATTGAAAAAATTTCAGAAGAATTGGCTGAATATGGGGTGCCTGTTAAAGAAGTTGGAATGGCTATTCTGTGGTTATTTCTCGGCTATTTAGTCGGGGAACGTGCAGCAAGAAAGGAAAAGAAAGATGATCAATAATGTTACGTTGGTTGGGAGGCTTGTAGCGCCTCCTGATCTACGAAAAACGCCTAATAATGTATCTAGTTTACAGGGCACGCTTGCAGTCAATCGCAATTTCAAAAACGAAAATGGAGAGCGTGAGGCTGATTTTATCAATTTTCAAGCTTGGAGAGGAACAGCTGACGTCATCGCTCAGTATTGTAGCAAGGGCTCACTTATTGGCCTCACAGGGCGCTTACAGGTTAGGTCTTACGAGAAAGACGGTCAGCGTCGATATGTGACTGAAGTAATCGCTGAGAGTGTAGCTCTGCTAGAGAGTCGCAACAGTCAGCACGGACAAGGCAACAGTTTCCAAAATGGGAATAGCTCACCTTTTACCGATCCTAACCCCTTTGACCTCCCAAATGACGGTTTGCCGTTTTAGGAGGGACAGTTAGTGGAAATAGATAAGATTATAAAAAAAGATGTCTTGGAATTTATGGAAACAATTCCTGATAATAAAATTGATTTAATCGTAACAGACCCGCCTTATTTGATAAATTATAAAACAAATTGGCGGAAAGAAAAGCATAAATTTTCAAATGTTATCAAAAATGATAACAATCCTGAATTGATAAAAGAGTATATAAAAGAGTGTTATCGAATTTTAAAAGATGATACGGCTATTTATATATTCTGTTCATTTGACAAGGTTGATTTTTTTAAAAAAGAAATTGAAAAGTATTTTTCAGTAAAAAATATTATTATATGGCGAAAAAATAATCATACCGCTGGCGATTTAGAGGCGCAGTTTGGAAAACAGTACGAGATGATTATATTGGCAAACAAAGGACGGAAGAAATTCAACGGTGAGCGACTGACAGATGTTTGGGATTTCAAGAGAGTAAGTTCAGATGAACTACTCCATCAAAATCAAAAACCTATTGAATTGATAAAACGATGTATTGTTAAACATTCTGATGTTGGGGATACTGTTTTTGATGGTTTCATGGGAAGCGGTACGACAGCATTAGCAGCGTTAGAAACGGATAGGCATTTTATAGGAACTGAAATAGATGAATATTATTTTGGTATAGCAGAGGAGCGGATAAAAAACCACAACGCTCAATTAAGTTTATTTGATGAGGTATGAGATGGAGTGGACGGATTGGGTGGATTGGAAACCTGAAACCAAAACGGACATCAAGATCAAAATTGAAAATGACGGGTACACTTTTCCACATTACGACAAGAAAAACAATGGCGTCAAGTATGTGATTTCTACAATGGACATCAAACAAGACTGTCTAAGACTTGGAGTACCGTTTGAAGATGTGTACCCTTTGCAAACGACACTTTTTTAACAGGAGAAAGAACATGGCAAGTAAAATCAATGCGACAGAACGTATTGCTATCATCATTGAGAAACAAAAAATAGAGGTCGTTACGACTCTAAACTATGATATGAGCATTAGCTTTGATAACAAAGACACGGCTCCTACACTAGATGACAATGGTGACCTTTTTGAACCGGTCTACAAGTGCAAAGTTAAGGCAATTCCCAAAAATGATGTATTTTTCACCTCATTAACACGGGTCAAGAGCAATATCAAGACGTTACAAGAGGTTAAAAAATTCTTTGAGTTCGTAAACGAAAACAGAGAAAATCTCTTTGAGATGGCAGGATTTAAGGGGGTTCTTGAATGAAATTGACCCTGAACATTGAGCCTAAACCTCAATCACGGCCAAGGTTTGCAAGACGTGGGAGTTTTACCACAACTTACGAAGACAAGGATATGAAAACATGGCGCAATCATTGCCAGCTGCTCATTGCTAATCAGTACATGGGTCAGCCTATCCTTGAGGGAGCTTTGAGGGCACGGCTTAGATTTTATATCAAACCTCCTCAGTACATTTCTAAAGTCAAGAAGAACCAACAGGCCCTCCTGGATGAAATTATACCAGTAGGCAAAAAGCCTGACATAGATAACTACGAAAAAGCGCTATATGATAGCATGTCAGGGATCGTCTTCCAGGACGACGGTCAGATAGCGCTACATGATGTAGGCAAGTTCTACAGTCTAAATCCACGGATAGAGGTTGAGATTGAGGTCATGAAATCCCTGAGTATTTGAAGAAATGAGGAGCAGATGGCTGACTACGCATTATATCAAGGTGATGTGTTTGTTACGCTTGGAACATTAGCGCAGATCAGTAGCGAGACAGGAATTACTGAAAGGATGTTAAAGTATTACACTTACACATCACACCAAAGACGACACCCAAACGGTAGGGCCGTTATTAAAATTGAGGAGGAAGATAATGAGAATTAAGACGGAAAGCGGAGGAGTTGGAAGATGATGGAAGAGTTAAAGCAAAAAGTTAATGAAGTATACAACTGGACGGTAGAAGACGGGAAGCCGCAACCTCCCAAGCAAAATTTACCACAAGCGGTGAAAGACCGGGCGGACTATTTTTGGGAAATGGCAGAAGATGGTATGACGTTTATGGGAGCGATGGA
>ERZ1023420.144-NODE-144-length-31728-cov-22.047327_pt1 | contig 31728 bp, 30 predicted proteins | sample MGYA00380512_ERZ1023420 | MGnify/ENA primary metagenome ERZ1023420 (study PRJEB33173, sample SAMEA4830390) | metagenome | study: EMG produced TPA metagenomics assembly of the PRJEB25223 data set... | reverse complement strand
CAAAAGACGAAGCGAGCTTACAAGCGGTAAGTAAGCTAGGAAGGCGTGAAAGTGAGAAAAGATGCGAGCGCTTGCCTCATGATAGGAAAAGCTCCTTAGCGCCGATGGTAGCCGACTTACGTTCCGCAAGAGTAGGACGTTGCCAGGCAGCATTAATAGGATGCGATGAGCCGAGACCGAGAGGTCTCTTTTTTTATGTCAAAAAAGGCTTAACTTCTCCAGTTCGAAGAACTGAAAAGCCTAAAATAAGCTATTATGAGAAAGCGTTTGAAGCTGACGAACTGACCAAAAGACGAAGCGAGCTTACAAGCGGTAAGTAAGCTAGGAAGGCGTGAAAGTGAGAAAAGATGCGAGCGCTTGCCTCATGATAGGAAAAGCTCCTTAGCGCCGATGGTAGCCGACTTACGTTCCGCAAGAGTAGGACGTTGCCAGGCAGCATTAATAGGATGCGATGAGCCGAGACCGAGAGGTCTCTTTTTTTATGTCAAAAAAGGCTTAACTTCTCCAGTTCGAAGAACTGAAAAGCCTAAAATAAGCTATTATGAGAAAGCGTTTGAAGCTGACGAACTGAGCAAAAGACGAAGCGAGCTTACAAGCGGTAAGTAAGCTAGGAAGGCGTGAAAGTGAGAAAAGATGCGAGCGCTTGCCTCATGATAGGAAAAGCTCCTTAGCGCCGATGGTAGCCGACTTACGTTCCGCAAGAGTAGGACGTTGCCAGGCAGCATTAATAGGATGCGATGAGCCGAGACCGAGAGGTCTCTTTTTTTATGTCAAAAAAGGCTTAACTTCTCCAGTTCGAAGAACTGAAAAGCCTAAAATAAGCTATTATGAGAAAGCGTTTGAAGCTGACGAACTGACCAAAAGACGAAGCGAGCTTACAAGCGGTATTGATTAAATGAACATACAAGTCAAAACTCGTATGTAAGAATAACTAAATCCAATAAATTGGAAAGACACTCTATATATGAACGTACTTACTGCAGTAAATAGAATGAGTGCGACTACAGGAGCAAACATACACCTAACAAGTAATGTACGATCAAAATTGCAAAATAATTTTAAATATAAAGAGGCCTAACCCTATATAGTAAGGATTAGGCCTCTTATAATGCTTAAATCAGCAATGAATATAACATTTTATTTTCGTTAATATAAATATTTGATTTATCAAATTCATCAACATTTGCTTTTAAATGTCCCAAATCTTTATGATTATTCAACTGAATACCTATAATTACAGTTCCAGTATTTTGGGAAGATTTTTTGAGATATTCAAATTTCGTAATATCATCTTTAGGACCAAGTACTTCGTTAACAAATTCTCTTAATGCGCCTGGACGTTGCGGGAAATTTAGGATGAAGTAATGCTTCATCTCTTCAAATAATAATGAACGTTCTTCAATTTCCTTCATACGATTAATATCATTATTGCCACCACTAACAACACAGACAACAGTTTTTCCTTTGATTTCTGCTTGATATTGATCAAGTGCAGCTACACTTAATGCACCCGCAGGTTCAGCAATAATAGCTTGTTTAGAGTACATATCTAAAATAGTTGAACAAACAGCACCCTCATGTACTTGGATATAATCATCAACGATATCTTTAGAAATATCAAAAGTAATTTGTCCAACACGCGCTACAGATGCGCCATCTACAAATTTATCAATATCTGGTAAAGTAACTAGTTGATTTTCCAATACTACTGAAGTATACATACTTGCTGCACCCGCAGGCTCAACACCTATAATTGAAGTTTCTGGAGAATGCGTTTTGAAATAAGTACCAACTCCAGAAATTAAACCACCACCACCGATTGCAGCAAATAAATAATCGAATTGAATGTCGTTATCTTTAGATTGTTCAAGTATTTCTTTAGCTAATGTGCCTTGACCAGCAATAGTATAAATATTATTAAAAGGGTCAATAAAGTTCATTTTATTTTCTTCAGTATAAACAAGGGCTTCTTTAAGGCAGTCGTCAAAAGTATCACCAGTTAATACGACTTCAGTATTGTCGCCACCAAAGAATTTCACTTGGTTAATTTTTTGAAGTGGGGTAGTTACTGGCATAAATATGACAGTATTCAAGTTTAAGTTACTAGCTGTATAAGCTACGCCTTGTGCATGATTACCCGCACTTGCACACGTGATACCGTTTTGACGATCAGCTTCATCTAAAGCAATAATCGCGTTATATGCACCTCTGAGTTTAAATGACCTAACCCATTGCAAATCTTCACGTTTTAAATAAACGTTACAATCATATTTTTGTGATAAATAGTGATCTTTTTGTAATGGTGTCTCTTTAACTATATCTTTTAATTGTAAATAAGCTTCATCTATATCCTTTGAAGAAACTGTTGTTTTTACAGTCATTAGTTTCACCCTTTTTGTATTAATTAGTATGTTTTTGCTGCTTCGTAATTTTTGATTGCATCTTCAAACTGTAAAGTGATATCAATATCATCAAGTCCATTGACGAGTTTTTTCTTCCATGTTTCATCAATTTGAAAATCAAATGATTTATCTTTTGTCGAAACAGTTTGATTTGGTAAATCTATTGTAATCTCTCCAGCATCTGCTAGATACTCTCTTGCTTCTTTGTCTAATACAATAGGCAACATTGCATTTTTAGTACAATTCATATAAAAAATATCACTATAGCTACCGGCGATAATAATGTCAAAACCATAGTCTTTAATAGCCCATGCCGCATGTTCACGACTGGATCCACATCCAAAATTTTCACCAGTAATTAAAATTGAAGCATCTTTATATTCTGGTTTATTAGGATTAAAATCTGGGTTATCAGAACCATCATCTAAATAGCGCCATTCATCAAATGCAAAAGGTCCAAAACCTGACTTAGAAATACGTTTTAAATGTACTTTTGGAATAATTTGATCGGTATCAATATTGTCATTAAAAAGTGGTACGACTTTACCAGTGTATGTTGTGATTGGTTTGATTTCCATTTTATACAACCACCTTTCTAACATCTACAAATTTTCCATTAATAGCAGCAGCTGCTGCCATTGCAGGTGATACTAAATGAGTACGAGCGCCTTTACCTTGTCGTCCTTCAAAGTTACGGTTACTCGTAGAAGCACAATGTACACCATTAGGCACTTGGTCTGGATTCATTCCTAGGCACATGGAGCATCCAGGCTCTCTCCAATCAAAACCAGCGTCTTTAAATATTTTATCAAGACCTAATTTTTCAGCTTCTATCTTAACTGTACGTGAACCTGGTACAACAATCGCAGTAATGTTTGGGTGTACTTTATTCCCTTTAACGACGTGACTTGCTTCAACCAAGTCAGAAAGGCGAGCATTAGTACAAGAACCTAAGAATACATAACCTAAGTCTATGTCCTCAGCTTTTTGACCAGGTTGAAGGCCCATGTAATTATAAGCACGTTCATCATTTACATTTTGTATTTCAGGGAAGGGCGTATTAAAACTTACACCCATTTCAGGATTTGTACCCCAAGTTACTTGAGGTTCTAGATCAGTTACATCTAAAGTGATTACTCTATCAAATTCTGCATCTTCATCAGTATATAGTTCGCGCCATGCATCAATATCATATTTATAATTTGTAGCATAAGGACGTCCTTTAACATACTCAAAAGTTGTTTCATCTGGAGCCATCATACCGTATTTTGCACCAGCTTCTATAGCCATATTGCAAATTGTCATTCTCGCTTCCATGGATAAACTGCGAATTGTTTCACCAGAAAATTCTAGAGCATAACCAGTACCGAAATCAACACCATGTTGATTGATAAGATGCAAAATAATATCTTTTGCGTAAACACCTGTAGGTAATTTACCATTTACTTCAATTTTTAAATTTTTAGGTTTAGTTTGCCAAAGTGATTGTGTTGCAAAAACGTGTTCAACTTCACTTGTACCAATACCAAAAGCGATTGCACCAAAAGCACCATGAGTCGCAGTATGTGAGTCACCGCAGACGATGGTTTTTCCTGGTTGAGTCAATCCTGTTTCTGGGCCAACCATATGAACGATACCTTGTTCATCGGATCCCATATCAAAAATATGAACACCAAAGGCCTTTGCATTTTTTTGTAAAGTTGTGATTTGTTTGTTTGCAATTTCATCTTTAATATTGAAAATATCGACCGTTGGCACGTTATGATCAAGTGTTGCATAGGTTAAATCAGGTCTACGCAATTGTCTATTTTGTAGTCTTAATCCTTCAAAAGCTTGAGGAGATGTGACTTCATGTATTAGATGTAGGTCAATATATAATAATTGTGGGTCACCTTCTTTACCAGTTAAGACATGCTTGTTCCAAACTTTATCAAATAGTGTTTTACCCATATGACATCTCCTCCTTTTTAAAGATTTTCTTTGACGTAATTAAAAATTTCTGATGTAAGATAATTACCATTGAGATCACGGGTTGTTTTTCCTTCTTTTATTAATTGATATATAACATTTTCTAATTTATCTGCTGCTTTGTCTTCATTTAGACTTTCTCTAAGACACATTGCCACGGATAGTAACATGCCAAAAGGATTGGCAATATCTTGATTTGCAATATCTGGAGCTGAACCATGAATAGGTTCATATAGTCTGGGACCTTGTTCGCTAAAGCTTGCTGAAGGTGATAATCCCAAAGAACCAGGAATGACTGAAGCTTCGTCACTTAAAATATCGCCAAATAAATTTTCTGTCACAATGACATCAAATTGTGATGGATTTGTTATTAAGTGCATGGCACAAGCATCGACGAGTAAATGGTTTACCTCAACATCAGGATATGATTGAGATACTTCATTTATTACATTTCTCCATAATTTACTAGATGAAAGTACATTTTCTTTATCAACTGAAGTTAACTTTTTATGACGCTTTTGAGCTAATTCAAAACCAACTCTAGCAATTCTTTCGATTTCATCTCTAGTATAAGTCAAGGAATCCAGTGCGTCGTTTTCACTTAATTGTTTTGGTTCACCAAAATAGATGCCACCGGTTAATTCTCTTACTAAAATAAAATCTGTATTTGCGACACGTTCTTCTTTAATAGGGGATAAATGGCTTGTGCCATTTGTAACTGTAGTGGGACGTATATTTGCAAAAAGACCCAAAGCTTTACGAATGCCAAGTAAACCTTGTTCTGGTCTATTATTTGGATCTGTCCACTTGGGTCCCCCCACAGCACCTAATAGGATTGCGTCTGCATTTTTACAAGCATTTAATGTGGAATCTGGAAGTGGTTTGCCATGATTATCTATAGCAATACCACCAAAGGCATGTGATTCTAATTCATATTCAAAATGAAATTCTTTACTTAGCTGTTGTAATATTTCTAATGAACCATTTAATATTTCTGGTCCAATTCCGTCTCCAGGAAGGGCTACAATCTTATAACTCATGAATGAATACCTTCTTCCACTTTTGTATTAGCTACATATTTCGCATGCGCTTCAACATATGATTTACAAGAAGCGAGTAAGATATCGTGGTCAATACCTACACCAGTAACAATTTGATCATCTATCTTAATCTGAACATGTACTTCAGCTTGAGCATCTGTGCCTTCAGTAACAGAGTCTATGCGATATTCAATAAGTTCTGTTTTACGATCAAAGATACGATCAACAGCGTTGTATACAGAAACAATGGAGCCTGTTCCAATACTTGAATCTTGGTACGTATTACCGTCTATATCTTTAATTACAACGACAGCACTTTGTAAACCATTAGAAACAAATTGTAATTGAAGTGTCTCTACTTTATAAATTGCATTTTGTTCATGTTCCGTACCTTGAATTAAAGCATGGATGTCACGATCAGTTACTGCTTTTTTCTTATCAGCGACCGTTTTAAATTGTTTGAATAAAGTTTTTTGTTCTTCAGGATCAACATCGTAACCTAGGGCAGTTAGTTTTTCTGCAAAAGCGTGCTTACCAGAAAGTTTACCAAGTGGTAATTCTGTTGTTTTAACTCCGACAAGTTGGGGTGTCATAATTTCATAAGTTTCTGGATTTTTAAGAACGCCATCTTGGTGTATACCTGATTCATGACTAAATGCGTTTTGTCCAACAATGGCTTTGTTTCTTGGGACTCGAATACCTGCGAATCGAGCAATTAAATCAGATGTTTGTTTTGTTTCTTCTAAATTAATTTGAGTTTGATTATCATAATGATCTTGTCTAACATAAAGGCCCAGTGCAACTTCTTCTAAAGCTGTATTACCAGCACGTTCGCCAATACCATTAAGCGTGCCTTCAATACGTTTTGCGCCATTCTCTATTGCTGCCATACTATTTGCTACTGCTAGGCCTAAATCATCGTGACAATGTGCGCTATAAATCACATCATGATCAGCATGAACAGATTCTTGTAATGTTTTGAAAATTTCACCATATTCTTTAGGATAGCTAAAACCTACAGTATCAGGGATGTTAATTACACTAGCGCCTGCATCAACAGCTGTTTGAACACATTCAATTAAAAATGGTAATTCCGTTCTTGTTGCATCTTCTGGTGAAAACTGAACAACATCAAAATATTGTTTAGCATAAGAAACATGCTCCTTAATAGATGCTAATACTTCTTCTTTTGACATCATTAGTTTTGAATCACGATGGATAGGGCTTGTTGCAATAAATACATGAATCCTAGGTTTAGCTGCTGCTTTAGTTGATTCGTATACTGCATCTATGTCTTTTTTTACACAACGTGCTAAGCCACAGACAGCGGTAGTAGTTAATGTTTTAGCAATAGCTTCAACTGATTTGAAACTACCAGAACTAGAAGCGGGGAAACCTGCTTCAATAATGTCTACGCCCCATTTTTCAAGTTGTTTAGCAATCTTTAATCTTTCATCGAATGAAAAATTTACGCCAGGTGTTTGTTCGCCGTCTCTTAGTGTTGTATCAAAAATTTGAATATGGCTACTCATTTTCAACATCTCCTATAAATGAATTTTAGACAATCATATTTATCGAGAAATTTGAAACATCTTACCAAGTTAGCTAATGCAAAATATTACGATTTGCATTAGAACTTAGCTTGATGTCATTTTTATCGATAGATATGGTAGTTTGCCTAATTATTTTTCAATGCTCTTAGATTTGATGAATGGCATCATATCACGGAGTTCTCTACCAACCGCTTCGATTTGATGACCATGTTGTTCTTCTCTTAATTTATGGAATTCTTCAAAATTATTTTGATTATCTTTAATGAATCGATCACTGAAGTTTCCTTTTTGAATATCATCTAATACAGCTTTCATATTATCTTTAACATCCGGTGTGATAATACGTGGTCCAGAAACATAGTCACCAAATTCAGCTGTATTTGAAATTGAATAGCGCATATTTTCCATACCGCCTTCATACATTAAATCAACAATCAATTTCATTTCATGCAATACTTCAAAGTATGCAATTTCTGGTTGGTAACCTGCTTCTACTAACGTTTCGAAACCAGATTGTACTAATTTAGTCGTACCACCACAAAGCACTGCTTGTTCACCGAATAAATCTGTTTCTGTTTCTTCTTTAAATGATGTTTCTAATACACCTGCACGTGTTGCACCGATACCTTTAGCATAGCTTAATGCTAAATCTCTAGCTTCACCACTCGGATCTTGTTCAACTGCGAATAGGGCAGGGACTGCGCTTCCTTCAGCAAATGTACGACGTACTAAATGTCCAGGTCCTTTAGGCGCTACTAAGAATACATCTACGTTTTCTGGTGGTTGAATAACACCGAAATGAATATTAAAACCATGCGCGAATACTAATGCATTGTTTGCTTCTAAGTTTGGTTCAATTTCTTCTTTATATACTTGGCCTTGAATTTCATCTGGTAATAACACCATGATGACATCAGCTTGTTTTGCTGCTTCATCTACAGGATATACTTCGAAGCCATCATCTTTAGCTTTGTCAAAAGAACGTCCAGGTCTGATTCCGATAATGACATCATAACCGTTGTCTTTTAAATTTTGAGCATGTGCGTGTCCTTGAGAACCATAGCCTATGATTGCTACTTTTTTACCTTGTAAAGCGTCTTTCGTAACTGATTGGTCATAATAAACTGTTGTCATAATAAAATCCTCCATTTTTGTAATTAAGTATAGTTGAAGCTTTGTTAAACTAATGCTGCTGAACCAGTTCTAGAAACTTGTTCAATTTCATATGATGATAGATCATCTAATAAGTTGTCCATTGTATATTGTGGGCCTGAAGCTTGAAGATACGTAAAAGGTGCTTCATGTTTTAATATAGAGACTAGCGCATCATATGGTTTGATTACATTTTGTAAATCTTGCTGATTCGTCGGTGTTTTTAATTTCACTAGCACCAACTCTCTGTTGTAAGTGTTACTTTCAGTAATGTCTTCAACATCAATAATGTTTATTTGTTTTTCTAGTTGTTGAAGTAGATTACGTAACACATCTCTATCAGGTACTTCTGCTACAAAAGTAATGTCCGAAATACCTTCTTCTAAAGTTGGAGTCGCTGACAATGTCACGATGTTAAACTGTCTACGGACGAAGATACTTGTTAAGCGATTTAACGTCCCAGCTTTATCTCTTACTTTTGTTCTAAAAGTCCTTCTCATAATAGACCCTCCATTTCATGATTAGCTTTGCCGCTTGGTACCATTGGTGATACAGGTTCAATAGGTGAAATACGTACATCAATGAGTGCAGGTCCTTCATGTTGAAAAGCTGCATCTAACTGTTGTTCTAATTGGCTTGGATTTTCAACTAAGTAACCTTTCACGTTGTAAGCTTCAGCTAATTTCAAAAAGTCTGGTTGGCCATTAAATACTGAGTGAGAGAAACGTTTATTAAAGAATTTATCCTGCCATTGCTTAACCATGCCGAGTGTACCGTTGTTAATAATGACAATCTTGATATCAAGGTTGTATTCTTCTAAAATGGCCATTTCTTGGTTTGTCATTTGGAATCCACCATCACCAACAAAGGCAACGACTGTTTTATCAGGTGCTGCAAGTTTTGCTCCAATAGCAGCAGGGATACCAAATCCCATTGTGCCGAGACCACCACTTGTTACTAATTGACCATGATTTTTAAATGGAAAGAATTGGGCAACCCACATTTGATGTTGTCCGACATCGGTAGTTACTACGGCGTCACCTTGTGTAATTTCACCAATATATTCAATCGTTCTTTGAGGTTTAGAAAATACGCCGTCCTCATCTTCTTTATATGCAAAAGGTTGTTTAGCTTTATTTTCATTACAAGTTTCTAACCAGTCATCATGTCTAATTGAATAACTATCGAAATCTAATAATGCTTCTAAAGTTGCTTTACAGTCAGCAACGATACCTAAATCTACTTTGATGATTTTATTTATTTCAGATGCGTCGATGTCCACATGTACTATTTTGGCATTTGGTGCAAATGATTCTGGATCACTTGCTAATCTATCGTCAAACCGACTACCAAAGTTAATGAGTAAATCGCAATCCGTTAATGCCATATTGCTGGCATATGAGCCGTGCATACCACCCATACCTAAAAATAGGGGATGTTCATATGGTATAGCACCGAGACCTAATAGCGTACTAACGACAGGTAATTGATGTCTATTTACAAATTCAGTAAATACTTTATTGGCTTTGGCATGATTAATACCTGCACCTGAAAGTACAACAGGCTTTTTAGCACTTTTTAAATAATCACGTAGTTTTTGAATTTCTTCTTTTTTAGGTTGATTTGGTACGGAATAACCTGGTAATTCTAATTCTTCTGTTACTTGTGCGTTTGTTGATAAGATCCCCATATCTTTTGGAAAATCAATTACAACTGGACCTTTTCTACCAGTATTGGCGATATGAAACGCTTCATGAATGATAGTAGGGATGTCGTTTACATTTTTCACTTGATAATTGTGTTTTGTTATTGGTGTTGTCATTGAAAGTAAATCAGCTTCTTGGAAAGCATCTTTACCAATACCAGGTGTAGCGACTTGACCAGTGATGACAACAAGTGGCAATGAGTCACTATAAGCATCAGCAATACCTGTAATTGCATTGGTTGCTCCTGGCCCGCTTGTTACGACAACAACGCCTGTATTACCGGATACTCTTGCATACCCTTCAGCTGCGTGTGTAGCACCTTGTTCATGTCTTGCTAAGATATGTTCAATTTTCCCATCATAAAATGTGTCGTAAAGGGGGAGTACTGCACCACCCGGATACCCAAAGATAAAGTCTACGTTCTCATTTGCAAGTGATTCTACTAATAATTCTGACCCGGATTTCATCTCATCTATTGTTTGTTGTTCTAACTCTACCTCAGGTTCAACGGCTTCAGCTGCTTCTAAAGAATCAAAATTTTCTGACAATTCATTTTCAAGTGTTTCCGTTTGTTTAGACATAATGCTCACTCCTTAAATGAGATTTTCTGGTACTTGCATGATACCACCTGTATTAGCACTTGTTACTAATGCAGTGTAACGCGCAAGATAACCTGTTTTTACTTTTGCTTTAAATGGTTTTACGTTTTGCTTTCTAGCGTCTAATTCTTCAGTTGAAACATTGACATCTAATGTACGGTTCGTTAAATCAATCGTTATTTCATCTCCGTCATCTATTAATCCAATTGGACCACCTGCTGCAGCTTCTGGTGATATATGACCAACAGCAATACCACGTGTAGCACCTGAAAATCTTCCATCTGTGATAAGCGCTACATCTTTTCCTAAGCCTCGTCCTACAATGGATGAAGTAGGGGCTAACATTTCTGGCATCCCTGGACCACCTTTAGGGCCTTCATATCGGATAACAACTACGTGACCTTCACGAACATCATGGTTATCAATCGCTTCGACAGCTTCGTCATGTGAGTCAAAACAAATTGCTTTACCTTTAAAGACTTTAATGGAAGGGTCTACACCACCAACTTTTATAACAGCACCTTTGGGAGCGATATTTCCATAAAGGATGGAAAGTCCACCTTGTTTATCATATGGATTATCTAAATGTCTTATAACATCACTATTTAAGATTTCTTTATCTTCATTGTTTTCACGTAATGTTTTACCTGTAGCTGTAATTCTATCTGGATGCAATGTACCTTCTTTTTTAAATAATTCGTTTATGATAGCTGGAACACCACCAGCTTCATGTACATCATGCATTGAATAGGATGAGCTTGGTGCTATTTTTGAAAGATATGGTGTTTTCTTAGCAATTTCATTAATTCTTGTTAAATCATAATCAATACCTGCTTCATTTGCGATAGCAAGTGTATGCAGTACAGTATTGGTTGAACCACCCATGGCCATGTCTAATGCAAAAGCATCGTCAATTGCTTCTCGGGTTACAATATCTTTTGGTTTAAGATCGTTTTTAATATTATCTACTAGTTTGAATGCAGCTTCTCTAATCATTTCTCTACGTTGGTCACTTACTGCAAGTGCAGTACCATTATATGGAAGGGCTAACCCTAACACTTCCATTAAACAGTTCATTGAATTCGCAGTAAACATACCAGAACATGAACCACAAGTTGGACAAGCATTTTGTTCCATATCTAAAAATTCATCTTTTGAAATAGATCCATCTTTAAATGCACCAACTGCTTCGAACATTGAAGAAAGTGTTAAAGCTTTACCTTCTGAAGATAAACCGGCTTTCATTGGACCACCCGAACAAAAGATAGCTGGTACATTGGTACGAACAGATGCTAATAACATGCCTGGTGTAATTTTATCGCAATTTGGGATGTAGAATACACCATCAAACCAATGTGCATTAATAACTGTTTCAGCTGCATCAGCTATGATTTCTCTAGATGGTAGAGAATATCTCATTCCAATATGGCCCATTGCAATACCATCATCTACACCGATTGTGTCAAATTCAAAGGGAATCGCACCAGCTTCACGAATGGCTTCTTTAGCTATGTCTGCTAATTCTCTAAGATGTACGTGTCCAGGGACAATATCAATATATGAGTTACAAATTGCCACGAATGGCTTGTTCATATCTGTTGGTTTTTCTAATGCACCCGTTGCATGTAAAAGACTTCTTGCTGGTGCTTGTTGATCTCCTTTTTTGATCATGTCACTTCTCATATTTAATTCCCCCATAAAATTGAAAATAAAAAAAGTGTCCCAATAATTTATTGGGACACTTTAAAGTCCCATTCAACTAGAATAAGGACTTAAACGTTTAGTAGTTTCTTTACTAAAGTTCCAGTCCTATGAGCATAATAAAATGACTAAAATATTTGAAGTTGTTGGTTGAGCTTGCGTTGTATGTTTGGTCATTTTATTATACTCCTCTCGATAGAATGGTTTATTTTTTCTGATTTGTTTGAAATGTCTAAAAATTTGATAAATTAAATTTACTACATCAAATGGGTTGTGTCAATAACTTTTTTTATTTTTCTGTCAATTCAAATATTTCAAAATTAAAGGAACTTGTTTCACTTTGAAGTATTATATGGAAAAATTTGTTAAACTAGAGTAGTTAATTTTAAGATATATATAAAACCGTTAGTAAATGACAAGGCTATTCATAAGCTAACTCATATTAAATAAGAAAATCAGCTACGCACAATAAATTTAATGAAGGAATACCTGAGCTGAAGCTCATGCATAAATGTCGCTAACCAAATCATGTTAGCAGAATACTTGAGCAAAAGCTCATGCATAAAAGCAACTATTCACAATAAATTGTGAAGTTGCTTTAAAAAGGAGAGGCCAATGATAAAAATTAAAAATTTAGAAGATATGGAAACATTTGCTGGCATTTTAACAAAATATTTATCCGCTGGTGATGTGATTTTGTTAAATGGTGATTTAGGTGCGGGTAAGACAACGTTAAGTCAGTTTATAGGCAAAGCATTGGGCGTGAAGAGAAATATTAATTCTCCTACTTTTAATATCATAAAATCTTATCAAGGTAGTCATCTGAAATTACACCATATGGATTGCTATAGATTAGAAAATACGGAAGAAGATTTAGGCTTTGATGAATATTTTGAAGATCAAGCGATTGTATTAATAGAGTGGAGTCAATTTATTTCAGAATACCTTCCTGTAACGTCACTAACACTAGATATTAAAGCTATAAGCCCTACAGAAAGAACCATAGAATTGAACGCTATTGGAAAGCATTATATAGATATTAAGGAGTCGATTTTGCGTGAATTATCTACTGATTGATACATCTAATCAGCCTTTATCTGTTGCTATTATGCAAGATGATAAAGTACTAAGTGAGTTTAATACAAATGAAAAAAAGAACCATTCTGTTCAATTGATGCCAGCAATTGCTAATATATTAGAAGAAAGTCAATTAGATAAAAAGGAACTTGATGCAATTATTGTTGCGGAAGGTCCAGGATCTTATACTGGCTTAAGAATAGGTGTGACTGTAGCTAAAACATTGGCATATGCACTTAATACGAAGTTATACGGTGTGTCCTCATTAAAAGCCTTAGCAGCTACAGTAAAGGAAGAAAACATTTTAATTGTACCTGTCTTTGACGCAAGACGAGAAGCAGTTTATTCAGGTGTATATCACTATCAAAATGGACATTTAGTACAATTGATTGAAGATCAGTATCTTTCGATTACAATGTTAAAGGAATTGCTATATAAACAAGGTGAACCTTTTAAATTTGTAGGGGCAGATACAGAAAAATTAGCTGATTTATTAAACCATGACTGCATACCTAATTTGCCAAAAGCAAAAGAAATGAAAGCACTGATTGATCATCCAACTGAAATTCATCAATTCAAACCCAACTATATTAAAATATCAGAGGCAGAGAGAAATTGGTTAGACCAACAGAACAAGAATTAAATATTCGTTTAATGGGTTTAAATGATGTGCCACAAGTATTTGATATTGAAAGAAATAGTTTTAATGATAGTAGTTGGTCAATTGATGCATTTTATCACGAAGTAGAGCAAAATGAATTTGCTCATTATTTTGTTATAGAATTTAATGAAAAAATTATTGGTTATATCGGAATTTGGTTAGTTATAGATCAAGCACAAATTACCACAATTGCCATTGATGAAACATATAGAGGATACGGGTTAGGACAGTTATTGCTTAAGTATGCTATGAATTACGTGCAGACAAAATGTGACGTGATGAGTTTAGAAGTACGAGTTGATAACGATGTAGCACAACATGTGTATACGAATTTAGGTTTTCAATATGGAGGAAAACGTAAAAATTATTATGGTGAAGGTGAGGATGCAATAGTGATGTGGGTGAATTTAAATGAGTGAAACAACATTGATATTAGCGATAGAATCAAGCTGTGATGAAACAAGTGTTAGCATTATTGAAAATGGAAAAAACATACTTAGTAATATCGTATTAAGTCAAATTGAGAGTCATAAACGATTTGGCGGTGTTGTCCCTGAGGTAGCAAGCAGACATCATGTTGAAGGGATTACGACAACCATTGATGAGGCATTAAACAGTGCCAATACTACAATGAATGATATTGATGCAGTGGCTGTAACACAAGGACCTGGCTTGATAGGTGCATTATTGGTAGGGATTAATGCTGCAAAAGCACTTGCATTTGCTTATGATAAACCATTAATTCCAGTTCATCATATTGCTGGTCATGTTTATGCGAATCATCTAGAAAAGCCATTACAGTTCCCTTTAATCGCACTGATTGTTTCAGGGGGACATACTGAATTAGTTTATATGAAAAATCATTTGAGCTTTGAAGTGATCGGTGAAACGCGAGATGACGCTGTTGGTGAGGCGTATGATAAAGTAGCGAGAACCATTGGATTAAGTTATCCGGGGGGACCTCAAGTAGATAATTTAGCGGCTCATGGTGAGGATAGTTACGATTTCCCTAGAGTATGGTTAGATAAAAACAGTTATGATTTTAGCTTTAGTGGTTTAAAAAGTGCAGTAATTAATAAATTGCATAACTTACGCCAAAAAGGTGAAGCAATAAATGAAGCAAACGTAGCTACAAGTTTTCAAAATAGTGTCGTTGAAGTATTGGTTGGTAAAACAATAGCGGCATGTAAAAATTATAACGTGAATCAACTTATAGTAGCTGGTGGTGTTGCAAGTAATAAAGGATTAAGAGCGCATTTAGCATCCGCATGTGAGTCAAATGACATCAATTTATCCATACCTAGTCCTAAACTATGTACAGATAATGCAGCAATGATAGGCGCTGCAGGTTATTATTTATTTAAAGCTGGTGTGACTGCAGATATGGCATTAAATGGTTACAATCATATGGATATTGAACAATGTTCAATTGAATCATAAAATAATAAAAGAACTGAGATATTTATATCTCAGTTTTTTTGTTAGTAAGTTAAATTTAAACAAATGAAATAAGGGTATAGGTATTTTAGATTAATTGAACAACATAAAATTTTTTGAGATGAAGATTTTTAAAGGAGGAGAAATAAAATGAAAGCTGTACAATATTTCAATTTTCAAAATAGCTTAGCAGCATTAAATTTTTACGAAAAACATTTAGGAGCAACAAATATTCAACGTGTTAGCGGAGACAATGAGATGTTTAATGATATGCCTGAAGAATTTCAAGTACCTCCAGATTTTACGATGAATGCATCTTTTGAAATACTTGGAGAAAGATTTTATTGTAGTGACACGTGGAAAAATAAAAAGATTGATAATAGTGGTGTCATCGTGTCATTTACTTTTGACCATAGTAATGAAGCGGATAAAGCAGCTGCTCAAGCATTTTTTGATAAAGCTGTTGAAGCTGGTTGTGAAGTGACGATGCCATTAGGTGCTACGCAATGGTCTGAATTTTATGGTATGTTCAACGATCCATTCGGTATTACATGGATGATTAATGCAGAATAAGTCGTATATCAAATTATAAAATACGCTTAATATTCAATAAGTGTTTTTTAAGTAATGGAGCATATCATGTAATCAAAGTGATTTTTGATTACGTCATATGCTCCTATTTTTAATTATTATGATTTGCTTTAGCTTTAGCACGATGGTAAACATGATTTGGAAATTCCATTATGCGTAATAATTCAATCGCATTTCTGGTATCAGCTTTGCCTGCTTTAATTTTAAAATCAAAAGAGATTTCATTATCTGTGATGGATTCATTAAAATGATAATTTGAATAAGTATCTTCTAATAAAGTGGATAACTCAATATCGTGTGTAGCTGCAATGATTCTAAAAGATTGTAAATGATTTAAATAAGTTAATACGGATTCTGATGCTGCAATCCGTTCCGTTGCATTGGTGCCCTTGAAAATTTCATCAATAAATACATATATCTTTTTATGTGATTGAATATCGAAAAGGCGTTTAATCGATTTAACTTCACTCATGAAGTAACTATCTCCAGATAAAATATCATCTTGATTAACCATTGAAGTATAAACAAGCCCTGGTTTGTAAATAAATTTATGCGCTGTTGCAGTATGAATTGTTTGAGATAACACAATATTCAAAGCGACGGCTTTCATAAATGTTGATTTGCCTGAAGCATTAGAACCAGTTAATAAAATATGTTGATCTACCGTTAAGGAATTAGGTACTGCATCAGAGATGAGCGGATGGGTTAAATTTTCAAATATAATCGAGTCATTCTGTGATGGTTCAGGTATGGTATAGTCATCTAATGTTTCTTGCCATAAAGCAACGGCATAATGATTATCGATACTTGCTACATAATCATAACAGGCCATTACTTCATCTTCGTATGTTTTAAAACTATTTTGAATTAAATGGAACAAATGGTAATCCAACATAAATATTAATTTAAAAAGCATTGAGAAAATTGAAGTTTCATCATTCGTATTCACGCGCCCGAGTATTCCACTAAAACGACGTGCTGTCGTAAAATGTTTGAAATTAACATCTAAACTAGGTGTTTGTTCAAGTTGCTGAATTGCATATGCTTTTTTAATAACATTAGATGTATAGAACATTGAATTTAAATCTTGCTCAAATGTCCGTTTTAAGAAACCACTCAAAATCATATTATAAATACAAGCAATGATGATTAATGGGATTCCAACACTTGGTGATATGAAAGATAAAAGTAAACCTACAATAGGGATATATGTACAAATCATATAAAAGTGATTTCGTTTTATAAATGCAATTTGATCAGGAAAAATTGGATAAATAGATTTTCCGATTTGTGCTAAGTGCAATGACAGTTGATTTCTAAAATGACTATCCGATTTAAAGTGATGTATGAGTGACTGATTATTTACTTCAAACATCTGTCTTAATGTAGCAAAAAGTCTCATTTCACCAATTGCTGTAAAATTAAAATTCATATTTTGGAACACACTATCTAAATTTAAATCGGACCAGGTTTTATCATCGAGTAGTTCATCGCTATCATGCTTATGCTTATATGTATCGAATTGATAACTATAATTATGATTTGGTCTAATGAATGATTCTAATGGTCGTTGTGCTGACCATAACATTTTTATCTTTGTCATTAATTTTTTATTTTCAATGATAGGCATGATGATCGTTAATAATAGGGAGGCTAATATCAATGCAATAATAAACCATAAAATTGCAGGCATAGTTACAAAACTTCCTTTCAATAACTTAAATTTGTACTTGTTCATTATGACATTGTCTCATTTGTTTCACAAACTAGATTTGTCTATGACTACATGAGACGAAAATGATGTCAATAGGGAACGTGCGTACTTATCAACAAATAGTGCGCAACTTGTGGATAAGTCGGTGCAAATGGTGTGGATAGGGATTGAATTCTGAATTTTATATAGAAATAAACATTACATTTTACTTGTGGATAACTAGGATAACTTTGTGGATAGCTTTTATCATAAGTTTTTTTGTGTGAATAGTTTTGGTGATGAATCATGAAATAAAAAAATGAAAGTAGAAAATTCTACTTTCATTTTTTAATGGGATGAGCGTTTAAATTAACTTTTCTTGTAATTCTGCCCATTCAGACATAACCTGTTCTAATTTTTGTTCGGTATGTTGTTTGGATATTGCTAAATCATTCGCTTTTTCAGGGTTTGAATATACATCAGGTAATGTGAGCTGCTCATTGATTTCATTAATTTGCGCTTCAAATTGCTCAATATCCGCTTCACAAGTTTCAATTTGGCGTTCGATTTGACGTTGTTCACGTTTCTGAGCTTTCTGATCAATATAAGAATTAGTTGTTGATGCTTCTATTTCAGGTGAAGTAGGATTCTCTGAGTCTTTTTTCGCTTGTATTGCTGCTTGCTCTTCTACTTTTTCAATGAAGTATTGATAATCACCTAAATACATCGTGCCACCGTCATAATTTAAATCATATACTTTATTAGCTAGTTGATTAATGAAATAACGGTCATGTGAAACAAAAAGAATTGTGCCCTTAAAATTATCCAAAGCTTGTTCTAACATCTCTTTAGAATCAATATCTAGATGGTTGGTAGGCTCATCTAATATGAGTACATTATTACGTTCTAACATTAATAAAGCGAGTTGCAGTCGTGCTTTTTCTCCACCAGATAAATCATTAATAATTTTTTTTACATCTTCTTGAACGAATAGGAAACGACCTAAAACAGCTCTGATATCTTTTTCATTCATAGTAGGGTATTGATCCCATAAATAATCTAAGATCGTTTTATTTGATTTAAATTCAGCTTGCTTTTGATCATAGTAACCTATTTTTAAATTGGCACCCGTTGTGACTTCGCCGCCTAATTGATCATGTAGACCAGCGATGGTTTTAATTAAAGTTGATTTACCTATACCATTCGGGCCAATAATAGCGATATGATCACCCTTTGTAACTTCGATATTAATCCCTTTTGTAATAGGTGTATTGTACCCAATCTCTAGATTTTTTATATGGAATACGTCATTACCTGTATTACGGTCGAAATCAAATTGAATATTTGTACTTTTAGCATCAATCATAGGTTTATTAATGCGATCGATTTTATCTAACTTTTTGCGACGACTTTTTGCCATCCCAGTCGTAGAGGCACGCGCAATGTTTTTTTCTACGAATGTTTCTAAGCGTTTGATTTCAGCTTGTTGACTTTCATAGGCTTGCATGCGCTTTTCGTAATACTTATCTCGTTGTTCTATGAATTGTGCATAGTTTCCTACATAGTGTTGTACATCACCGAGTGCTACATCATATATTTGAGTGACAATTTTATCTAAGAAGTATCTATCGTGACTGATGATTACAATGGCCCCGTTAAAATAATTCAAATAACTTTCTAGCCATTGAGTTGTTTCCATGTCTAAATGGTTGGTAGGCTCATCGAGTAATAATAAATCTGGTTCACTTAGTAACATTTGTGCTAAAGATAGTCGGGTCTTTTGACCACCACTAAAATCATTAATGGGTCTATTAAAATCTGACTCAGTGAAGTTTAAGCCATGTAGCACCGTTTTAATTTTACTTTCATATTGATAGCCATCTTGTTGTTCAAATGTGTTTGATAATGACTCATAACGATCAATATGTATTTTATATGCTTCTGTATCGTATTCATTGGCATGTTGTGCAAGCCAATCCGTTTCTTTTTTCATTTCTAGTTCTAATTTTTTCATTGCTTCAAATGGCTTAGACATTTCTTCAAATACAGTTTGATTTGTGTCTAAGGTCATTTGTTGTGTTAAGTAACCAAGTTTTAAATTTTTACTTTTAGATACATAACCACTATCATACCCTTCGACGCCAGCGATTATTTTCATTAATGTTGATTTTCCAGCTCCATTACGTCCGACAATTCCAATACGTTCGCCCGTTTTGACTTCGAAATCCACATTGTTAAAAATATCTTCACCGTCGAATGACTTTGTTAAATCATTAAGTTGTAATAATATCATCCGATTTGCACCTCTCTATTCAATTATCATTCTACAGTATTCACGCTGTGGTTAAAACTATCATTGTTTATTTTTATGATGCATTCATGTATAATGTTGTAGTGATTATAAGATTATACAGTATTAGACATTGAAATAGGGGGAAATGATCTTGGCTAATCAAAGCGAAAAGATTCCTCGTGCTACATTGAAACGTTTACCGTTATATTATAGATTCGTCAATACATTAAAATCAAAAGGTATAGACAGAGTTAATTCAAAAGCAATTAGTGAAGGCTTAAACATTGATTCTGCAACGATACGTAGGGATTTTTCATATTTTGGTGAATTAGGTAAAAAGGGTTACGGCTATAATATAGATAGCTTATTACATTTTTTTAAAAACGAAATAAGCGAAAACGATGAAATTAAGATTGCAATTGTAGGTGTAGGGAACTTAGGTAAAGCATTATTAACATATAACTTCTCAATACATGATGAAATGACAATAACAGAAGCATTTGATATTCGAGAAGAGGTCATTGGTACACAAATAGGGAAAGTGACAGTTAGTCCATTTGAAAAAATTACAGACATACTATCGCATGAACAGATAGATGTCGTTATTCTGACAACGCCTGAGGAAGCGGCTCAGAAGGTTGCTGATACATTAGTGAAAGCAGGCGTTAAAGGTATATTGAACTTTACGCCTAGTCGTGTACAAACGCCATCCGATGTACAAGTACATCACATTGATTTGGGTATAGAACTGCAATCTTTATTATTCTTTATGAAGAATTATAGTCATAAATAAAATGTAATGAACTAGTTTTTGATAAATACGGCATGTGATAACCATGTGGACAAAGTATTTATGGAAAGCTAGTTTTTTATTTGTCTTCGAGTTGTTAATTATTTTAAAAGCTAGCTGATTTTTAAAATAAATTTTCGTGAAACTGTAAGGTTGAAATTTTATACGAAATCTAATATTATTAATCTTATTGATTTTATCGGGAAAGAGGTTATGATATGACATGGTTAATTATCAGTGGACTGGTCGTAGGCGCTCTATTGGGGTTTGTTATGCAGCGAACACGATTTTGTCTAGCTGGTGGATTTAGGGATATGTATATTCAAAAGAGTAACAAAATGTTTTACGCCTTATTAATTGCGATTTCTGTACAAAGTATTGGCTTATTGCTATTAACTTCAACAGGATTAGTTGAAATACCAGAGTCAACATATCCTATCATTGGTACAGTGATTGGATCATTTATTTTTGGATTAGGTATTATTATGGCAGGTGGCTGTGCTACAGGAACATGGTATAGAGCTGGTGAAGGACTAATCGGTAGTTGGATGGCGTTAATTGCTTATGCTTTTACTTCCGCCGCAACAAAATTTGGTTTATTACTACCATTAATGAACGGTTTAAATAAACCTACTAATGTAAATACGAGTATGTCACAAACAACAGGTATTCCAACCTGGGTTTTCGTAATTGTACTCATAGTAATCACTTTATTCTTCGTAGTAAAAACATTACGTAAACCAAAACCAAAATTTGCAGTACCTAAATTAAAGCAAAAATTCACAGGTATACGTCATTATTTATTTGAGAAAAAATATCACCCATTTGTGGCAGCAATCGCAGTAGGACTTATCGCATTGCTCGCATGGCCAGTGAGTGAATCAACTGGTAGAATGTATGGTTTAGGTATTACAACACCTTCTGCAAACTTGGTACAATTTTTTGTAACGGGTGACTTGAAATTATTGGACTGGGGTGTCTTCCTGGTTCTAGGTATATTCTTTGGCTCTTATATTGCGGCTAAAGGTGCTAAAGAGTTTAAATGGAGATTACCGGATAAAAAAACAATACGCAATAGTATTATAGGCGGTGTGTTAATGGGATTTGGTGCATCTGTAGCAGGTGGTTGCTCTATAGGGAATGGTTTAGTTGAGACAGCGACAATGTCATGGAAAGGCTGGATTGCACTTGCTTCAATGATATTAGGCGCATGGACAATGAGTTATTTTGTATTTATTAGACCAATGAAAAAAGCACAAAGCCAAACTTCAAACACGAAAGTTTCATCACAAACGCAAACATCATAATTAAAATGGAGGTAATACGATATGGTACATGAATTAGGTACAGTTGGAATGGTTTGTCCATTTCCGTTAATAGAAGCACAAAAGAAAATGAATACATTAGACAATGGTGAAGAATTAAAAATTGACTTCGATTGTACACAAGCAACAGAAGCATTACCTAACTGGGCAGCAGAGCAAGGTTACCCCGTAACGAATTACGAACAATTAGACGATGCTTCATGGACGATTACAATTCAAAAAGCTTAAATATACATTAAACCAATTTGTTTAATCTAAGGTAGTATACCTTGATTGAAGCAAATTGGTTTTTAATTTAAATAGTATTTAAAGCGATTCCATTATGATAGAATTGATATTGTTCATAATAGTGAAGTAATGAGAGTGAGAAACTATGAAAAATATTGATGATATAGCAAAACTAGCCGGTGTCTCTAAAAGTACAGTTTCTAGATATTTAAATGATGGCTCGGTAAGTATGAAAACAAAAGAAAAATTAGATAAAATCATACAAGAACATGATTATCAGCCGAATCAATTCGCACAAAGCTTAAGAGCACATCGTACAAATATGATAGGCGCTATCATACCAAGAATGAATTCGTTTGCAGTTGATGAAACGATTAAAGGTGTTAAAACGATATGCGATAAACAAAATTATAGGCTATTGCTTAATTACACCAATTTGAATTCAGATTTAGAACTAGATGCACTAGAGACTTTTTACAGAAGTAAAGTGGACGGGATTATCTTTATGGCCACAGATATTACAGATAAACATTTAGAAGTGATTCATAAAATCAATGTACCTGTGATCATTGTTGGTCAAACTCATGAACAATTACATTGTATTGTTCACGATGATTATCAAGCTGGTTATCTTGTTGGAGATACACTGGGAAAACAGAGCTATAAGGATATTCAATTCTTTGGTGTTACGGAGACAGATACGGCTGTAGGTATCTATAGAAAGCAAGGATTTATCGATGGACTTAAAGTTCATGGTATTGAGCCCAGTATTTCGATAACATCTTTTAACTATCAAGAAGCCAAACCAGACGTAGCTAGCGTATTACAAAAATATCCACATTTTGATGCCATCGTAGGGGCGACTGATTCGATAGCTTTAGCTGTTCATAAATATAATTCGGAACATCATATGTCTAAATATATCGTTGGTTTTGGTGGAGATCCAGTTACAAAAATTGTTTCGCCATCTATACATACGGTGAGATATGCTTTTGATTATGCAGGAGAAGTTGCTATGGAAAAATTAAATCAATTAATACAACATAAAGACGTAGAAAAACAAATCACTATTGAAATTGACCATTCGTTTAAAAATTAAACGAAACATGATATTATAAATATGAATAAATGGAACCGGTACCAAAAATGACAATGAATTACTTGAAACTAGGAGGAAGCTCGAAATGGTAGAGTGGACAAAGGAAGCACGTTATCAAAAATATGAAGACGCAGATCAACAATATTTAGCTGAATTAACAGAACGTGTTAATCAATCTAAATACAGACAAACTTTTCATATACAACCTAAATCAGGTTTACTTAATGATCCAAATGGATTGATATATTTTAATGGTAATTATTATATATCACATCAGTGGTTCCCATTAGGACCAGTGCATGGACTAAAATATTGGTATACATATACGAGTAAAGATCTTATTCATTTTAATGCAGTAGGACCAACACTCAAACCAGATACAAACGACGATAGTCATGGTGTATATAGTGGTAGTGCATTTGAATATAACCAGCATTTATATTATATGTATACTGCGAATCATCGCGATGAAGATTGGCATCGAATTTCTACCCAACAGATAGCAAAAATGACAAAGAATGGAGAAATAAAAAAATTTCCAAAGCCTGTCATTTCAGCACCACCTTTTGGTTACACGCAACACTTTAGAGACCCGAAAGTTTATGAAAAAGATGGTACATATTATGCTGTAATTGCTGCACAAAATATTGACAAGCAAGGTCGTATTTTACAATATCGATCCTCAGATATTGTTAATTGGGAATTCCAAGGTGAAATACAAACAAATTTAGATGATTTTGGTTTTATGTGGGAATGTCCAGATTATTTCAATTTAAATGGATATGATATGTTATTATTCTGTCCACAAGGTATTGACGCTGAAGGGGATCAGTTTAGAAATATTTATCAATCAGGCTACATCATGGGACAATATGATATGAATCAATTAACTATGAATCATGGTGATTTTCATGAGTTAGATCATGGATTTGATTTTTATGCGCCACAAACATTTTTAGATGAACAAGGACAGCGTATACTCATTGGTTGGATGGGCTTACCAGAAATTAATTATCCAACTGATGAAGACGGATGGGCACATTGTTTAACTATTCCACGTGTACTTACAGTAGAGGAAGGTAATTTAAAACAACGTCCGATTAAAGCACTAGAAAAGTTACGTTCAAATGAAGAAACTGCTTTGGGATATGCTAATAAATTTACGAAACAGTTACATCCATATGAAGGTAAACAGTTTGAATTAATTATTGATATTTTGGAAAATGAAGCAACAGAAGTATACTTTGAAGTGAGAACGAGTAAAACGGAGACGTCGCTAATTACGTATAATACTAAAGAACAAAAATTAACATTTGATAGAAGTGAAAGTGGACCATTGCCTAATCCTGTAGAAGGTACGTCTCGTAGTACTTATTTAGATACACCTTTATCGCAGTTACAGTTATATGTAGATACTTCAAGTATTGAAATTTTCTGTAACGATGGAGAACGAGTGATGTCCTCTAGAATATTTTCTGGAGAAGATGCAACTGGCATTAAAACATCAACAGAATCAGGACAAGTATACTTACGATTTACAAAATATGATTTGAAAGGTGATACACAATGAGACGTCTACTCGCAATAGGTGAAGCACTAATTGATTTTATACCTAATACAACAGATTCTAAACTCAAAGATGTAGAAGGATTTTCGAGACAAGTTGGTGGGGCACCTTGTAATGTTGCTTGTACTACGACAAAATTAGGTGGTCAGGCAGAAATAATTACCCAATTAGGAGAAGAGGCTTTCGGTGATCTTATCGTAGAAACATTAGAAGATTTGGGTGTCGGTACGCAATATTTGAAACGTTCATCTGAAGCGAATACTGCGCTCGCATTTGTAAGTTTAACTAAAGAGGGAGAAAGGGATTTTTCATTTTATCGTAAGCCTTCAGCAGATATGCTATATAATGAAGAACAAGTGAGTCAAATAGAAGTAACGGAACAAGATATACTACACTTTTGTTCAGTAGACCTCGTAGATAGTCCGATGAAAATGGCCCATAAAGCCCTAATTGAAAAAGTTAGACATGCTAATGGGACAGTTGTATTTGATCCTAATGTGCGTTTACCGTTATGGGATAGTGAAGCGGATTGTAAATCAGCAATTCAAGCATTTGTACCTTTTTCAGATATCATCAAAATTTCCGATGAAGAACTGTCATTTGTGACAGGATATGAAGATGAGAGCCAAGCAATTCAATGGCTATTTCAAGGACATGTCCAAGCGGTTATTTATACCAAAGGTGCAGAAGGTGCTGCAATTTACTTAAAGGATGGAACAACAATTGTTGAGCAAGGCTATAAAGTGAAGGCGATTGATACGACAGGTGCTGGTGATGCATTTATTGGTGCGGTGATTAGTAGATTATTGGATAGTAATGAGCGAGATATAATCCAGTTACTGAAGAATGAGGGGCATGCTATCCTAGAATTTAGTAATTATGTTGCTGCTATCGTCACGACGCAATACGGTGCAATAGAAAGTATCCCTTCACTAGACAAAGTGAAAGAAGCATTAAATATTAAATAGGAATTGTTGAAGCAATCAAAAAAGAAAGCCAAACCATTTGTCAGTAATGACTATTGGTTTGGCTTTTTTATGTATATTATATTTTTTTGACATTTCTAACAGATGCATAGCAATATTCATTATTTTTAAAATAGACAACACGTGACTTAGAGTCAATAGAATCTATATTGTGTCTATTGACGACAAAGCTATTATGACATCTGAAAAATCGCTCATCAAGTTGATCTAATTCTTTTAAATTGCCATAAAACTCAATTTGACGATTATCAAGATGTGCAATCAATCGATGCGATTTAGTAGATGATTCAAAGAACATAATATCATCATATTGGACATAAATCGAATTACTTCCACGTTTTAATTCAATTGTTTCAACACTACTTTCTTTTGAAAGAAGCTTCAATCTTGATTCTGAAGTTTCAAGACAGTCAATAATTCTTGATTTTAATTCATCTGGATCATCTTTAAAAATGAAATCCATCGCGGCTACCTTATAGACAAATGTTAGGTAAGTTAACTCACTGTGACTTGTAACAAAGATGATATTACCTACAGGATCATGTTTACGAATCTCACTAGCAAGTTTGATACCATTAATATCAGCTTCAAGCTGAATATCTAAAAAATAACACCCAATATCATTGAGGTTCTTAGAGCGTTCTAAGATGTCATAAGGATCAGCAGTGGCAACTTCGATTTCCATTGGCTTTTCTTCAATCATGATGTAGTTATTAATAATAGAAACCATGTGCTCACGTTGTCTTTCATCATCTTCACAAATGAATATTTTCATAGTTACACATCCTTATGAATCAGAATTTAAAATTTCTACCTTTTGGATAAAGTAGTTATTATCAATGGTTGTATCTAATAAAACATTTGTTGTGGAATCCGTCAATTCCTTCAGAGTAGATAAACCGAGACCACGATTCTTTCCTTTTGTAGAAAAGTTTTCTTGGAAAAGGGTATGAACTTTTGGCATATTTGGTTCGCATTTATTCATAACGATGAACATAACAGAATCATCTTCGTTTTTAATAAACGCGATACGTATCAATGGATCATCTTCAATTTTTTCTGAAGCTTCTATCGCATTATCCAGTATAATACCAATAATTCTACTTAAATTAATCGTTGACATTTCAATTTTTTCAATTGGGTCAGGTACCTCTATACTGATACGGATACTTTTTTCTTGTGCTTGTAATATCTTTGTTGTTAGCAGTCCTTTAATTTCTCGAATATGTAAGTTCTCAAGACCATTGATTTTAATTGCATTCATTTGCATGCTATCTTGCATTGGAAGTATTTCAGATCGAAAATACTTTCTAAGTCCATTCATATCTTCTTCTCTAATAAAATCAGATAAAGTAGATAAGATGTTGACATAGTCATGTCTGAATTTGCGCATCTCATGGTTAATTTTTTCAATTTGTAATGTGTATTTATAATAATTCTCAATTTCTTGCATATTACGTTTGTATTGTATTTGGCGAATAATGCTAAAAGAAATTGTAATGATAAGAATAGCAGTGGTGATAATGACAACTGCATACATAATCGAAATGAATTTTGCATCACCAAAAGACATCTCTCTATTAGGTAAATAAAAGTAAATTAGACCTAAGATAGTTAATAAAAATAGGCTAACTAATGTTAAATATATTTTATTTAACGATAAGTCTGAAACTGATAATTGTTTAATAAAGAATTTTGCTATATAAGCGTAAATTATGGAGAATATAGTGAATGAAATAGCTACAAATAGCATATAAACACTATCAATACCAATTGCATTTACAATCACACTACTTAACCATAAACTTGTAAAGTTAGCCATGTATAAAATGAAAAAACAGATTAATGAAGTAACAACTCCTATAAATTTGTTTTTATAATACATAAGAATTGTACTTGTAAAAAATAAAAATATAACAGATGCAGAAGAAAAAATAAAAAACAAAATGGTTGAAGGGATTATTATTCCAATAATTGAAATAAAATCCCTTTTAGTATAGCGGATGCCGCTAATAAGTTTCATATTGTAAAATATAATAATTGCTTGTAATAATGAGAAAAACAAAGAATAAAAAAATGTCATATTATACACACTTTCTACATAACTATTATTCGTAAAGATCTGTTAATTCTTTTGGAATTTCAGATTCATCAGTATAACCAAAACAAGGATTGATAGTAGATATTGAACCTATAGAAGCAAAGACTTTAGCGAAATAATTTGAAATAGATTTTGAAATAGATTTTGAAATAGATTTTATAACATTCATTATTAATAATCCTCCTTAGGGAAAAATATCGGGAACTGCAAAATAGATATAATCACAATACCTAATAACATTAATTGCTGGTAGGGCTCATTTAAAAAGAGCGAAATTAATAAAAAGATTAATGTTAAACATATTGCTTTAATTTTTTTACCTCTTCTTAGTCGTTCAGGTATAGGTTGCTTTTTAGTAGCAGAAGGTGCATATATACTAATTATGATTAATCCAACTAGTGCTAAAGTATACATAATTAGAGATGACACTTGTACATACCCGACTATCCAAGGTAGTAAAACAAAATAAATTACACTTTGTATATAACAAAGTAAAGAATTCTTAGCGTGTGCGCCATGCGCAAAGTGTCTAATTAAAAAAAATGTTAAATGAACAGTTAGTGTGTATAAAAACATATGGCAAAGGAGTGAAACACCATAAATAACAATTGTTTTAAAGAAATTATTTACGACAACTTGCATACCTAAACGCATCTTTAAATATTCAATACGGTCCAAGTTATTTCGTTGTTGCAGTTGTTTAGCAAAATTGTCTATTTTAGCATCTATAAATTTTACCATGTTGGTTTCTCTCCTTACTCGTATTATACAATTGTAATTAAGTTTTATGCGTCTTATTGCTTAACTGTATATTTTGAATTCCTAACTGTTTGAAAATCTTATCTGACTAATTTTATCATATTTTTAAAAACATTTAGGCACGAATTTTGTCGAGTTAGGGAATTTTTAACTCTAAGTAGAAAAATCATGGTTAAATGTACTTGTATCACAAAGAAGTGATTACATTTTACAAATCATTTAATCAAAATTTTGTTTGAAATTTTTGTTTGAATGATAAGGTTGATTAGACTTTTGAGCAGGGGTCTGATTAACACACTGATATTGTAACTGTACTTTCTTCGTATAGTTGTTATAGTTACAAGTTAAGTTCTCGTTTTTCAATTAATTGATTACAAACAAGAGGAGGCTGATGTAGTGACAAACCATTTCTCAGCAATGATTAGTGATTTCGTAAAATAATACTTTCAGGTACACAACGCGCTTAATTTTATTAAGCAATCCCGAATTTGAATTCGTAGAACATTCCCAGTCTCGATTCAAATATCATTTTAACATTGCCTATAACAGAGGCGATTTAAAGTATTAACATGTAAGCTATCGTAAACATCATTCAATTTATCATTTTAATCGGTAAATTCACTAAATTTTTTCATAATTAATAACATCCCCAAAAATAGATAGAGAAATAACTGTAAAAACCTTCCCTTAATAATAAGTTACAAAAACCGTGAGTCCCTCCCAAGCTCACGGTTTTTTATTATTTATATAAATGTGGTCGTAAATTTTTAAACACTGGAATAGTGTCTCTTTGCTTGTCAACTTCCTCCAAATCAATTTCGCAAGTTATGTGGTCAGGTTTATAACCTAATTGTGACAATATTTCGCCATTAGGATTAATGACGATAGAATTACCTGCGTATTCCGTTTGACCATCATCTCCACATCCATTACATCCAATGACATACATATCATTTTCAATAGCACGTGCTTTTAATAGCGCAATCCAATGATCTAATCTGACTAATGGCCATTGTGCAACATAAAAAGCAATTTGTGCATCTTTACGTGCTGGATAACGTAATAATTCGGGGAAACGTAAATCGTAGCAAATGATTTGTGTGACTCTCGCACCATTCGATAAATTAAATGGCTCAGGCACAGCATTACCTGCATTTAAAAAGCTAGGTTCATTCAACATGGGTACTAAGTGTACTTTATCGTAGTTATTTAAAAGTTTTCCGTATTTTGAAACGGCAAAGGCAGTATTATATACTTCATTACTTTTTGCATTTGAAACAGATCCAGCAATAACATCAACCTGATACTTTATTGCAAGTTTAGAAATAAACTCGTAACTACGAGACAATCGGCTATCAGATAATGCTTGAAGTTGTGGTAGGGCATATCCGTTATTCCACATTTCAGGTAATACAACGACATCTGTTTGTGATGTAACATAGTTAGAAAACCAAGTAGCAATTGTTTCTTCATTTAATTCTGTATTTGCTGGTTCTACTTTAAATTGAAAAATTTCTATATTCATATTCATCGCCCCTTAAAAGCTGTTTGTCCCAATATACTAAAAAAATTCTGATAACTCAAAGTAAGCACTGTTTGAATAATTTATTTGATAAAAAAAACGAGGTTGGACAATATCATCTATGTCCGAACCTCGTTAATTTTATAGAAAACGATGAATCGCAGGTTAATTTATTATTTTCTAACTAAGAAACGATCTTTAACATCTTGGAATGCTTTTTCTCCAGCTTCGTCACGAATGTTACCAAATGGCATTTGTGCAACAAGTTTCCAAGTTTTAGGAATATCGAAAGCCTCTGTAACTGCAACATCTACCAGTGGGTTATAATGTTGTAAAGATGCTCCGATACCTTTTATTCCTAATGCTGTCCAAACAGCAAATTGGTGCATTGCATTTGTTTGAGTTGACCAAACAGCAAAGTTTTCAGCATAGTTTGGCATTTGATTTTGTAATCCTTCAACAACGTCTTGGTCTTCAAAATAAAGAATTGTACCGTGCGAATGTTTGAAGTTATCAACTTTGTCAGCAGTTGCTTGGAATTCACGATCTGGACCCATTGCATTTTTAAGTTCTCTTTTAGTAATGTCCCAAAATTTATCATGATTATCATTTAATAATAAAACGATACGTGTAGATTGTGAGTTAAATGAAGATGGTACATGTTTAATGGCATGTTCAATAATATCCTCAACTTCTTTATCAGATATAGAAATTTCTTTTTCTAAACTGTAAATAGAACGTCTTGTTTCAATTGCATTTTGAAAAGTTTCTAATGTTGAAGCATTTTTTGTAAATAATCCCATGTGAAAAATCTCCTTCAAGTCAATTTATTTTATATACCTAGTATAATTATTATATCTTTATTTGTAAATAGATTTTACATAAAATTTCAAAAGTATTAATATTTTCTTTCAAAAACCAACTTTTAATGAAAAAGTATAGTATTTTCTATATACTGTACATAAATATATTTGTTTTTTAATGGAGGTGATGATGTGAAGCGGTATAATGCTCATAAATTTGTGATATCAAGTTTTGCTATTGCTTTAAGTACGTCTATAGTTGCGCACCCGACACAAGCAATAGAACAGCAAGAAAATGAATTAGATAAAAATGCGCAAAATAATAGTTCATCAGTTATTAAGGATGATAATGATGTATTAACTAAAAATAGTAAAAATACAAATAAAAATGATCAAAGCAGTGATGTAGACCGTTCTAATAATGTGTCACTTCCTAGCAATCAAAAAGTATCTGATAGTCAAACTAGAGCAACTGAACAAACAGATAACACGAGTGAAGTGAATGACGAAGAACGATCAACCGGAGATCCAAATAAACAAAACGAAAAAGAAGATAAACAGTCAGCCGAAGATCTAGATAAACAAAATGGAAAAGAAGATAAACAGTCAGCCGAAGATCCAGATAAACAAAATGGAAAAGAAGATAAACAGTCAGCCGAAGATCCAGATAAACAA
>ERZ1023420.136-NODE-136-length-33738-cov-13.159160_pt1 | contig 33738 bp, 32 predicted proteins | sample MGYA00380512_ERZ1023420 | MGnify/ENA primary metagenome ERZ1023420 (study PRJEB33173, sample SAMEA4830390) | metagenome | study: EMG produced TPA metagenomics assembly of the PRJEB25223 data set... | reverse complement strand
TAATTCTGGATTATTTAATAAGCGTTTAATGTGATTCATAGCATTTTGTCCAGTTGCACCATCAATTTGTCTGTGGTCAAAGCTTAATGATAAAGCTAATACTGGAGCTGCTACAATTTCACCATCTTTAACGATAGGTTTTTGAGCAATACGGCCAATACCTAAGATAGCTACTTCTGGGTGGTTGATAACTGGAGTGAACCATTGTCCACCAGCTGAACCGATATTACTGATTGTGCATGTTGCACCTTTCATTTCATCAGATGTTAATTTACCATCACGAGCTTTAACCGCTAATTCGTTGATTTCATCTGAAATTTGGAAGATTGATTTTCGGTCTGCATTTTTAACTACAGGTACTAATAAGCCTCTGTCAGTATCAGCAGCAATACCAATATTCCAGTAATGTTTGTGTACAATTTCGCCAGCTTCTTCATTGAATGAAGTGTTAAGTGCTGGGTATTTTTTAAGTGCAGAAACTAATGCTTTAACAACATATGGTAAGAAAGTTAATTTAGTACCTTGTTCAGCTGCAACTTCTTTGAATTTTTTACGGTGATCCCATAATTCTTGAACATCAATTTCATCCATTAATGTTACGTGTGGAGCAGTGTGTTTTGAGTTAACCATTGCTTTAGCAATTGCTTTACGCATAGCAGGGATTTTTTCTGTAGTTTCAGGGAAGTCTCCTTCAGGTACTGATTGAGTTTGAACTGCAGAAGTATCTTCTGATGTTGATGCAGCTGCACTTTCATTTGAAGCTGTTGCTGCTTGAGCACCACCACCATTTAAGTGGTTATCGATATCTTCTTTAGTAATACGACCATTTTTACCTGAACCAGCTACTGCTTTGATGTTAACGCCTTTTTCACGTGCATATTTACGAACAGATGGCATAGCTTTGATTTGTCTATTTTCATCTACTTCTTCATCTTGTGAAGCTGATGCTGCTGGTGCATCTTCAGTTTTAGCTTCTTCTTGAGTTGGTGCTTCTTCAGATGAAGCATCGTCATCGTGACCACCTTTAAATTGCATATCTTCTGCATCAGGTGCATCGATTTTGACAATAACATCACCTACAACTGCTACAGTACCTTCGTCAACTACAACTTCTTCAACAGTACCGCTAACAGGAGATGGGATTTCAACTACAGATTTGTCATTTTGAACCTCTGCTAATACATCATCTTCTTCAATTGTATCTCCGGCTTTAACAAACCATTTTACAATTTCACCTTCGTGGATACCTTCACCAATGTCGGGTAATCTAAATTCAAATGCCACGTTCTTGTCCTCCTAGATTTCTTATTCATCATTTAATAAATTTATAACATAGAGTAAGGACAGAATAATTTGAAAGCCTAAACACAAACTATTTTGCCCTAATTCTCTAGTTTACACTTACTTATTCACACATAGAGTAAAAAGTAAACATTTTACTTACTTCCTATAAGTCTGCTTGCTAGCTAATTGATAAGCTAAAATATTAGAATTCTAAAGTTGCTTTAGCTTTTTCAATGATGTCGTTTTTGTTTGGTAACCAAACATTTTCAGCTTGTGTAAATGGATATACTGTATCAGCAGCAGCCACACGAGCGATTGGTGCTTCTAATGAAAGAATAGCACGTTCAGCTAATTCAGCAGCTACAGTAGCACCAACACCAGCTTGACGTTGAGCTTCTTGAACTACTACAGCACGGCCAGTTTTTTCAACTGATGCAACTAAAGTATCGATATCGATAGGTTGTACAGTACGTAAGTCAATAACTTCAACTGAGTAACCTTCTTTTTCTAATTCTTCAGCAGCTTTTTCAGATTCTTGAACCATTGCACCGTAAGCGATTAATGTGATATCGTTACCTTCTTTTTTCACATTAGCTTTACCGATGTCAATTGTATATTCTTCTTCAGGAACTTCTTCACGGAATGAACGATATAATTTCATATGTTCTAAATATACAACTGGGTCATTAGATCTGATTGATGAAAGTAATAAACCTTTAGCATCATATGGACCTGAAGGAATAACTACTTTAATACCAGGTGATTGAGCTAAAATACCTTCTAAGTTATCAGCGTGAAGTTCAGGAGTATGAACACCACCACCAAATGGTGCACGGATTGTAACAGGTGCTACTTTTGAACCACCTGAACGGAAACGTGTACGAGCAATTTGACCTGCAACTTCGTCAAATACTTCAAATACGAAACCAAGGAATTGGATTTCCATTACAGGGCGGAAACCTTCAACAGTTAAACCAAGAGCTAAACCACCGATACCTGATTCAGCTAATGGTGTATCGAATACACGGTCTTCACCGAATTCTTTTTGTAAACCTTCAGTTACACGGAATACACCGCCGTTAACACCAACGTCTTCACCGAAAACTAATACGTTTTCGTCATTTTGCAATTCAGTTTTAAGCGCATTATTAATCGCTTGAACCATTGTCATTTGTGCCATGGCTTATTTCGACTCCTTCTCTTTGTAAATTTCATATTGTTCAGCTAAGTTTTGAGGCATATCTTCGTACATGATATCCATTAAGTCAATAACTGTTTGTTTTGGAGTATTGTCAGCCTCTTTGATAGCTTTCTTGATGTCGTCTTTAGCACGTTCAATAACTTCATTTTCTTTTTCTTCGTTCCATAATCCTTTGTTTTCAAGGAATTTTCTGAAACGAACTAATGGATCTTTTTTCTCCCAATCTGCATCTTCATCTGAAGTTCTATATCGAGTTGGGTCATCTCCAGCCATTGTATGTGGACCATAACGATAAGTCATAGTTTCAATTAATGTTGGACCTTCACCATTAATAGCACGATCACGAGCTTCTTTAGTAGCTTGATATACAGCTAATGCATCCATACCATCAACTTGGATACCTGGGATACCTACTGCAATAGCTTTTTGAGCTAATGAAGTTGCTGCTGTTTGTTTACTACGTGGTGTAGAAATAGCATAGTTATTATTTTGGATAACAAAAATTGCTGGTGCTTTATAAGCAGAAGCAAAGTTGATACCTTCATAGAAGTCACCTTGTGAAGAACCGCCGTCACCAGTGTATGTGATAGCAACTGCTTTTTTACCACGTTTTTTAATACCGAATGCTACACCAGCAGTTTGAATATATTGAGCACCGATAATGATTTGTGGACTGAATGCATTAACACCTTCAGGGAATTGATTTCCTTTGAAGTGTCCTCTTGAGAATAAGAAAGCTTCAGTTAATGGTAAACCATGCCAAATGATTTGTGGCACATCACGGTAACCAGGTAAGATGAAGTCCTCTTTTTCTAAAGCATATTGTGAAGCTAATTGAGAAGCTTCTTGTCCAGCTGTAGGCGCATAGAAACCTAAGCGTCCTTGTCTGTTTAATGAAATAGAACGTTGGTCAAGAATACGTGTCCATACCATTCTTTCCATTAATTCTACTAGTTGTTCATCAGTTAAATCAGGTACTAAGTCTTCATTTACGACATTACCATCTACATCCAAAATTTGAACCATTTCAAATTTCGACTGAGTATCATTTAATACTTTTACTGCATCGAATTGGGCTTGTAACTTAGGAGCCATTCAATTCACCATACCTTTCCCATATAATAGAAATTCATTTTATCCTCTCATAGTGTACCACAATTTATTTATACTGTTAAATATTTTAGTAAAGTTCTGTATTACTAAAAAAGATACAGTTTTTTACAACTGTATCATTCCAATCAACTAATCTGTACTAATGCTTATATTGCTACAGATTATCAACATCTTGTTTTTCTTTATTTACTGTGTTCATAGCTTTTGAATAATCTTTAAATTTATTTTGGAAATTCTTCTGAGCCTTATTCAATGCATCATTTTTTTCATCAACTTGTGATTGAGTTACACCATCTTGTTTAATAAGTTCAAACAAGTCTTTTTCTTTTTGCAAGACATTTTTATACGCACTTGCATATTCATCATGTACTTTATATTTATTTTTTACAGCATCGTCTAATTGCTTAACTTCTTTTTTCTTATCATCACTTTTAATTTCATCAATATGTGACTCGCCTTTTTTAAACTGTTTTTCAGAATCATTTAAAGTTGATACTTCTTTATCAAATGTTTCTTGTCTCTGTTTGATATTTTCAAGAATATCATCAGCAGCTTTCTTACGAGTATCCTCATTATCACTATTAGCTTTTTTATATAAACCTTGCTTCTTTTCCTCAAGTGAGTTTAATTTTTTGCTAATGCTATTAATTGATTGCTCTTTATCAAAAGCTTTTTGAATATTTTCATTATACGCTTTAACTTCTTTTTTATCTGTTGTACAGCCTGCTAATAAAATAGTTGATGCTGCTACTACCGCAACTGTTTTACGTAGTTTCATTGAGTGTAAACCTCCTAGTAGTCATTCGACTGTAATAATATAGAATTATACTTTATAAATCAAATGAAATAAGATAATGTACTTATTATTCATTTTTCTGTTATATTTTATTGTAAGGAAGGTGTATGACATGTTAACTATGAAAGATATTATAAGAGATGGTCATCCTACGTTACGTGCTAAAGCTGAAGACGTAAGTTTGCCTCTTTCTGATGAAGATAAAAATACATTAAAAGAAATGCGTCAATTTTTAATTAATAGTCAAGATGATGACATTGCAAAAAAATATGGTTTACGTTCTGGTGTAGGTCTAGCCGCCCCACAAATTAATGTTTCAAAACGAATGATTGCTGTCTATTTACCTGATGATGGAAATGGAAAAGCTTATGACTATATGCTAGTTAATCCTAAAATTATGAGTCACAGTGTTCAACGTGCTTATTTACCTACTGGAGAAGGTTGCTTAAGTGTGGATGAAAATATCCCTGGTTTAGTTCATAGACACTTCAGAGTAACAATTAAAGCGTTAGACATTGATGGTAACGAAGTTAAATTGAGATTAAAAGGTTACCCTGCAATTATATTCCAACATGAGATTGATCATTTAAATGGTGTTATGTTCTATGACTATATTGATCAAGATAATCCATTAACTCCACTACCTGATTCTGTTGAAGTATAACTTTTAACAATTTTATTTTGCTCAAACTATTTTCAATGATGGAACTAGTTTGAGTTTTTTATTTGTATTATAGTTGTTAAATTAAATTTATTCCTTTTAATAATTTTAAAAAATATATAACGTTTATGAAGTAATGAAGAGATATAAACTGCTTTATTTATTTATATACATAATGTAAAATGAGTAGTAACTGAAATCTTAGTGTAACGCTAATTTTCAAATAATGAACGACATTAACAATTACCTTAGTGAAAGCTTGAGACTCAAATTTACAAGATATTTATATGAATGTATATCATTAGGTCGACAATCATCAAGTGACTTTAAAACCATTATTTATACAGATAAATTTATCTTCTTATTTATGATTTATGAAGCAATTCCTATTGTCGTAATCAACTAGATTTGAAGTATCAAGTTAATAAATTAGGGTTCAGATTAATATAATCAATTTAGATGTTTAAATTTAGGAGGAACTATCCAATATGGCAGTATTTAAAGTATTTTTCCAACATAATAAAGATGAAGTAATCGTTCGTGAAAACACAAATACGATTTATGTTGAAGGTGAAACAGAAGAACAAGTAAGACGTTATTTAAAAGACCGCAATTACAATATCGAATTCATTACTAAATTAGAGGGCGCACATTTAGAATATGAAAAGGAACATTCTGATCATTTTAACGTGGAGAATGCTCAATAATGAAGCAATTACATGCTAACGAAGTAGGTGTATATGCTTTAGGTGGCTTAGGTGAAGTCGGTAAAAACACTTATGCTATCGAATATAAAAATGAAATTGTTATCATTGATGCCGGAATAAAATTCCCTGATGATAATTTATTAGGGATTGATTATGTTATTCCTGATTACACTTACCTCGAACAAAATCAAGACAAAATTGTCGGTCTATTCATTACACATGGACATGAAGACCATATAGGTGGTGTGCCCTACCTATTAAAGCAAATTAATGTACCTATCTATGGCGGTCCATTAGCATTAGGATTAATTCGCAACAAGTTAGATGAACACAACTTATTACGTAATGCTTCATTAAATGAGATTACAGAAGATAGTGTTATTAAGTCTAAACACTTTGAAATATCATTTTACTTAACTACACATAGTATTCCTGAAGCTTATGGTGTAATAATTGATACACCTGAAGGTAAGATTGTTCATACAGGTGACTTTAAATTTGATTTCACTCCTGTAGGCGAACCTGCGAATATTGCTAAAATGGCAGAATTAGGTAAGGAAGGCGTATTATGTCTATTATCTGACTCAACAAATGCATTAGTACCTGATTTCACATTAAGTGAACGTGAAGTAGGTCAAAATGTAGATAAAATTTTCCGTAACTGTAAAGGACGTATCATATTTGCTACATTTGCTTCTAACATTTACCGTGTACAACAAGCGGTTGAGGCTGCTATTAAATACAATCGTAAAATAGTAACATTTGGTCGTTCCATGGAAAATAATATTAAAATTGGTATGGAATTAGGCTATATTAAAGCACCGCCAGAAACTTTTGTTGAACCAAATAAGATTAACAATATTCCAAAACATGAATTACTAATTTTATGTACAGGATCTCAAGGTGAACCGATGGCGGCTTTATCAAGAATTGCAAATGGAACTCATAAGCAAATTAAAATTATACCTGATGATACTGTTGTATTTAGTTCATCACCTATTCCAGGTAACACTAAGAGTATCAATCGCACGATTAATGCATTATACAAAGCGGGTGCTGATGTTATCCACAGTAAAATTTCAAATATCCATACATCAGGTCACGGTTCTCAAGGCGATCAACAACTTATGCTTCGCTTGATTCAACCGAAATATTTCTTACCAATACACGGTGAATATCGTATGCTTAAAGCGCATGGACAAACTGGTGTCGACTGTGGTGTTAAAGAAGAGAACGTCTTTATCTTTGATATCGGTGATGTACTCGCATTAACACATGACTCTGCTCGTAAAGCCGGGCGCATACCTTCTGGTAATGTGTTAGTAGATGGTAGTGGAATTGGTGATATAGGTAACGTTGTTATTCGTGATCGTAAATTATTATCTGAAGAAGGATTAGTCATTGTAGTGGTTAGTATTGATTTCAACACTAATAAATTACTTTCAGGTCCAGACATCATTTCTCGTGGTTTTGTGTACATGCGTGAATCAGGTCAATTAATTTATGACGCTCAACGCAAAATTAAAACCGACGTAATTTCTAAATTAAATGCTAATCCAAATATTCAATGGCATCAAATTAAATCTTCAATCATTGAGACATTACAACCTTATCTATACGATAAAACTGCTCGTCGCCCAATGATTTTACCTGTGATTATGAAAGTAAACGAAGATTAAATATAATGATGTACTTCACATAGAGAAATCCGTAAATGAATTATAATATTCATTTACGGATTTTTTATGGAATTTCACCTATGAATCTTTTTCTTGATTAAAATTTGCTGGCAACGTTTTAACAAATGTAAATAATACAATTGTTTGAATCACGACCATTATCATTAATCCAATTCGAATATATAAGTTTGAAATCATAAAAATAGAAAAACCAACTACTATATATAAACTTATAAGTATTCTTATTTTTTCTTTCATAGTATACCCTTTGTATTTTTTAAAATTTTCAACATAATTTTTATAAATTTGAGTGCTTTCAAGCCATATTTTGAATTTCCGAGAACTATTAGTAAAACAAATCGCTGCTAAAATTAGAAAAGGTGTCGTAGGTAGTAATGGTAATACTGCCCCTGTAAACGCGATTACAGTAAATACTATTCCTAATGCTATTAATACATATCTCATGTAGTAGAATCATCACTCCATCATCTTATTCTCAAAAAATTGTTGCTGATTTTTAAATTCTTCTAACTGTTTATAAAAAAATCACAAATATCAATGTTACTAAATATGAAATCAATAGATTTTTATTTAGTAGTCATTAAATAGTTGTGATGCAACATTTATCTTACAATTTTCTTTTCAAAACGATTTAAATCATTATCGTGTCCGATCATAATCAATATATCTCCAAATTCTATATTCATAGACGGGTCTGGTGATACAACAATTTCCTTGCCTCGTTTAATTGCTATTATATTAATTCCAAATTGCGCACGAATATCCAAATCAATAATTGATTGGCCTGTCATTTTTTCGCTTGCTTTTAATTCAACTAGTGAATGCTCATCTGCTAATTCAAGGTAATCTAAAACACTAGCACTTGCGACATTATGTGCGATTCGTCGTCCCATATCTCTTTCAGGATGGACAACTGTATCCGCACCAATTTTATTTAAAATTTTAGCATGATAATCATTTTGAGCTTTAGCTGTAACTTTCTTAACTCCTAACTCTTTGAGAATTAGCGTAGTTAATGTACTTGATTGAATATTTTCACCAATCGCTACTATAACATGATCAAAGTTACGTATCCCTAAACTTTTCATCACTGCTTCATCAGTAGTATCAGCTACTACAGCATGCGTTGCAATATCACTATATTCATTGACGCGTGCCTCATCCCTATCAATTGCCATAACATCCATATCTAATGCATTTAATTCTCTTACAATACTTCCACCAAATCGACCTAACCCAATAACAACATATTCTTTCTCCATTTAATAGCTACCCCTATCTATAAAAAAAATAAGGAAAAAGCTGAAACAATCGACATCATGTAGATCACTATTAACCAAGTTAATGTACATAGATGTTAATTATTTCAGCCCCCCTTTTATTATTATAATTATTTTTTACCTTCAACATATTCTTTATCGAATACAAATAATCTTAATAATAATATTAACGATGGAACTAATAAAAGTAAACCTAAAATAAATACAATCACTAGTGCTAAGCCCATTGAAGCATTAACACCTGAATCACTCACTTTGATGTATGGATATAACAAGTAAGGTAATTTACTTATTCCGTATCCATAAAAAGCGAATGCCATTTGTAATATAACCATGATAAATGCTAGACCATGATATTTCTTGATGAAGTTTAAAATTCCGGCTACTACAAAACAAATGAAACTTAATGCGAACATCCACCAATAATTTTGAACTGCATTATTAAAATGATCTGCATTTTGAATTCTTAGAGATAAGAAAACAAATAGAGAAATAATAATCATTGGAGGTCCCCAGAAAATAAACCATTGTCGCATATATTTATAAGCTACTTCGTCTTTAGCTTTCGAAGCGTAATATGTTAAAAATCCAGAAGAAATATATAATACACTTATGATTGCTAGAAAGACGACTGACCATGCAAATGGACTTAGTAATAATTGGAACCAATCTAAATCAAAATGAGAACCACGTTCAGTAATATAGCCACCTTCCGATATAGTTAATACCGTTGCCAATGATGCTGGTATTAACAAACCTGTAAGTCCATACATGATAATCCATGGTAATTTAGTATCCTGACCATAATGTTCAAACGCGTAAAAGCTTCCTCTAATAGAAATTAAAATCAACGCAATTGAACCAGGAACTAATAGCACAGTACCAAAGTATAACGCTGAATCAGGGAAAAATCCTACGAATCCGACAAAGAAGAAAACAAAGAAAACATTAGTAACTTCCCAAACAGGATTTAAGTAACGCTCTACTAAGTGATTTATCTTTCTCTCTTCCCCAGTTAATTTTGTGTGTAAGGTAAAGAAACCTGCACCAAAGTCAATTGAAGCAACAATGATATATAAGAATAAGAAAGTCCAAAGTACGGTAATACCTATAGTTGTGTAATCCATTAAGCATGACCTCCTTTTTCAATGACTTTATCTACATCATCTTGAGCAGGCTTGTCTTTGAACATGCGAATTAAAACATATGCAGATGTAAAAAGTAATACTAGATAAAGTAGTCCGAATAGAATTGTTACAAGTGTTATTCCTCCTGCCTGAGTAGCAGCTTCACTTACTCGCATATAACCTCTAACAATCCATGGCTGACGACCTACCTCAGTTAAAAACCATCCAAATTCGATTGCTAACATTGCAGCTGGTCCTGTAAGAAGAACTGCATATAGCATACCTTTATGCGTAACGTATTTACGCAGTTTTTTAATCATTAAAGTTAAAATAAAGGCTCCTGAAATAACAAAACATAACACACCCATAGTTACCATTAAGTCAAAGAAATAATGAACGATTAATGGAGGTAATTCATTTTTAGGGAAGTCATTAAGACCCTCTACTTTAGTATTTACATTGTTGTCTGCCAAGAAACTAAGCATACCTGGAATCTTGATTGCACCTTCGACTTCTTGAGTCTTTTCATTTAGAACTCCGAAAAATACTAAATCAGCCTTAGATTGTGTATCAAAATGCCATTCGTAAGCTGCAAGTTTTTCTGGTTGAACTTGATGTAAGAATTTAGCAGATAAGTCTCCAGCTAACATTGACAATAATGTTGATATGAAACCAACAATCATAGTCATCTTTAAGGCCTTTTTATGGTATTCTGCATCTTTGTTGTATTTATTTTTCAATAATTTAAAAGCTGCAATAGATGCAAGAATAAACGCCATTGTCATACCTGCTGTAGCTACTACATGAAACGCCCTAACTAGGAATGATGAATTGAACATTGCTTCAAGTGGTTGTACATTAACCATTTTGCCATTTTTCATTTCAAAACCTGCAGGTGTATTCATAAATGAGTTTACAGAAGTAATAAAGAACGCGGAGAATGAACCACCAATGATGACTGGTATACTAATAATGAAGTGTGTCCATTTATTTTTAAAGCGATCCCATGTGTATAAATAAATACTAAGGAAAATAGCTTCAAAGAAGAATGCAAAAGTCTCCATAAATAAAGGTAAAGCAATCACGTGCCCACCCATTTTCATAAATGTTGGCCAAATTAATGATAATTGTAAACCGATAATCGTACCAGTTACAACACCAACAGCCACAGTAATGGTATAACCTTTCGACCAACGCTTAGCTAGTGCTATATATTTAGGATCCTTGTTTTTAATTCCTAAAAATTCTGCGATTGCGAACATTAAAGGCATACCAACACCGACAGTCGCAAAGATGATATGTACTGCTAGAGTCATACCTGTTAGGAAACGACTAATTTCAACGGAATCCATAATTTTATCACCTTTTCTATATCTAATTTTTAAAAAGCAATTAATTTAAATTATATTATGTTCTAATTTCTAACTAAATCCTTTTGCTTAAATTTAAGAAAGATTTTTAATATGTAATTCACATAATTTTCACAGTTTGCAATTGGATCAAAAATTTTATATAGTAATTTTCATGATAATAACCAAATTGGGAGTGAACTAAATTGACGGAATTAGTTATTTATACTCAAAATGATTGCCCGCCTTGTACATTTGTAAAAAATTATCTTACAGAACACAAGGTAGATTACATTGAAAAAAATATCTCGAATAATGAATACCGTTCTGAGATGATTGATTACGATGCATTTGCTACACCTTTTATACTTATAGATGGTGAACCAATGTATCAAGTTGATTTGGATAAAATCAACACTAAGTGTCACATTAAATCATAAAGTCATCGCAGTAATAACCTAACACTAAAAAGGAACTATTTAGTTGTTAGGTTTATTATTTTGTAATACAAAAACACCTCAACTTAAGTTAAGGTGTTTCGAATACATCATTATTTAGAAATGTTATTAACTAAATCTTTTACTTCTTCTTGAGTAGCACAATTAATTGCACGATTTGCTAATTCAGACATTTCATTTTTACTTAAACCATTAATTTGTCTTCTAGCTTTTAAGATAGATGTCGCACTCATTGAGAATTCATCTAATCCTAAACCTAATAATAATGGGATAGCTGTTTCGTCTCCAGCCATTTCACCACACATACCAGTCCATTTACCTTCTTTATGAGAAGCTTCAATGACTTGTTTAACCAAGCGTAAAATAGCTGGGTTATAAGGTTGGTATAAGTATGAAACGCGTTCTGACATACGGTCAGCTGCCATAGTATATTGAATTAAATCATTAGTACCAATACTGAAGAAATCCACTTCTTTAGCAAAGATATCAGCTAGAGCAGCTGTAGATGGAATCTCAACCATGATACCTAACTCAATTTCATCAGATACGTCATGACCATCATTTTTAAGATTTTCTTTTTCTTCTAAAAGAATGGCTTTAGCATCACGGAATTCATTGATTGTAGCTACCATTGGGAACATAATGTTTAATTTGCCGTAAGCTGAGGCACGTAATAATGCACGTAATTGTGTTCTGAAGATATCTTGTTGATCTAAGCATAGACGAATTGCTCTGTAACCTAAGAATGGGTTCATCTCTTTAGGTAGATTTAAATAAGGTAACTCTTTATCGCCACCAATATCTAATGTACGAACTACAACTCGTTTGTCTTTCATTGTTTCTAGCACTTTTTTATAGGCTTCAAATTGCTCATCTTCAGTTGGCATTTGATCTCTACCCATATATAAGAATTCAGTTCTATATAAACCGATTCCTTCAGCACCATTTTCCATTACACCGTATAAATCATCAGGTGTACCGATATTAGCAGCTAATTCAGCATGTTCACCGTCGATTGTTACCGTTTCAGCATCACGTAATTTTTGTAATTCTTTTTTATCTTCAAAGAAACGTTCACGTTTGTTTTGATATGCAACTAACTCATCTTCTGTAGGGTCAACAATAACGTCACCTGTGATTCCGTCAACGATAACCATATCACCTTGTTTAACTTCTTTAGTAACTGATTTTGTACCAACAACTGCAGCAATTTCTAATGATCGACTCATAATTGCTGAATGGCTCGTACGACCACCAATATTTGTTACGAAACCTTGAACAAATTCTTTATTTAATTGTGCAGTATCTGAAGGCGTTAAGTCGTTACCAACGATAACAACACTCTCATCAATCATACTTGGGTTTGGTAATTCAACACCTAAAAGATGTGCTAGCACACGTTTAGATACGTCTCTAATATCTGCTGCACGCTCTCTCATGTATTCATTATCCATAGATTCGAAGATTGTAATAAATTGTGAAGTTACTTCATCAAGCGCTTCTGGGGCACTCACTTTTTCGTTCGCAATTTTGTCTTCGATTGGTTGAATCAACTCTGGATCATCAAGTACTAATAAATGCGCATCAAAGATTGCGGCTTTATCAGGACCTAATTGTTTTTCAGCATTATTTCTGATTTTAGTTAATTCAATTTTAGAAGCTTCTAACGCATTTCTGAATTTTTGGATTTCAGCATCAGTATCAGTGACTTTTTCATTAGTGAATGATAAATCAGGTTCTACTAATAAATAAGCTTTAGCAATTGCGACACCGTCTGATGCCGCAATACCATTAATTAATTTTGACATAATTATTCAGTTAAACCTTCTTTAGATAAGACATCACTGATAGCTTGAATTGCGTCTGCTTCATCGCTTCCATCAGCATAGATAGTGATTTCAGCATCTTTACCTACACCTAAACTCATAACACCCATGATTGATTTTAAGTTAACTTTTTTACCGTTATATTCTAATTGAATATCTGAATCAAATTTTGATGCAGTTTGAACTAACATAGTTGCAGGACGTGCATGAATACCAGTTTCATCGATAATTACATAAGATTTTTGTTCCATAATCTATTTCTCCTTCGCAAAGTTAGAATATTCAAATTTGTCATAATCTAACATAATTTTATACCATAACACTACCAAAATATAATACTAAATTCAATTCTAATAGGATTGAAAAACTATTATAATCGGTTTTTATAGAAATAAACAAGTGTTTCAAATTCTATAAATTAGATTCTAATCTTCAATATTTTTTACTTACTTATAATATGCACAAAACACTAATTAAAATCCCTATAACAACTTCGGTTTAAATGATATTTTAAGACAAATTTGTATGATAATTATTTTAGCTTTATCACTAAGCTCACTTCAATTATACTACAACATTTTCAATTTAAATAATATCATGAAGCACTTTTTCACATTTTTCAATATGTTCACGTCCAAGTTTATTCATGAAATAATAGCTTATTGATGCTGAGACAACTTGTCCCACAACTGGGAACCATTTAGTTTGTTTTGCTGCCGCACGTTTTGCCATATCTCTAATAATCACTTTTAGTACTGCACTAGACACTTTTCTACCAATAAATGAACTACCTTGTATAGCAGCTGCTGCAAGAATTCGTTCTTTCACATCATCGCCAAGTGTATTAACTTGTTTGTGATCTAAACCATAAATTTTATTAATATCTTCAATAATATCTCTCATTAATTTAATATCTACACCGAAATCTAATCCTGGAATTGGTACAACACTCATACCTGAAGATAAAAGTGACTTTTTCTTAACAATTGTTTCTGCTTTAGCTCTGCGCTCAGCTATTTCTTCTTTCGTTGTTGGTAAAATACTTTTTTCTTTAATTTCTTCAATGTTTAGAACTTTATTACCAACTTTGTTTGTAACTCCACTTGAAAATCTATTCATAATGCCCATTAATAGACACACCTTTCATAATTCATTCATTAAACATTTATACCCACTTTTTATTATTTAATGCTTGATATTAATGAATACAGCTTTTAAATATTTTGAGGGTTTATAGTGCGGATGTGTTTTAAAGTCCTTAGGTAAGCCCATTACTTCCTCAATTTCGTAAGTTACACTCGCTTCGTTAAGTGTTGTTTTAATAACATTTTTAAATGCTTTTAATGAGAAAGCACTTGAATTTGTACATAATAATAACGAGCCATTTGGAGCAAGTATACTTAATGCACCATTAATTAAATCATCATAATTCTTTTGTACTGAGAATGTTTTCTTCTTATTTCTTGCAAAACTTGGCGGGTCAATAACTATTGTGTCGTAAACTTTGCCATGTCGTGCAGCATAATTGTAAAAATCAAATGTATCCATAACATATATATATTGACTTTTAGGGTCAATACCATTTAAACCAAAGTTTTCTTCAGTTAAACTACGTGAACGGTTGGCTAAATCTACACTTGTCGTTGATTTAGCATTTTGACCAGCTACTACAGAAAACGCACCTGTATAACTAAATAAATTTAGTATATCTTTCTCTTTTGCAAAATGATCACGTAATTTCTTACGTACTTCTTTTTGATCTAAGAATATACCTGTCATCAAACCATCATCTAGGTCTACATTGTAAAATGTAAAATTCTCCTCTATAACTATTGGAAAATCAGGTGTTTCACCGAGTACATGTCCACCGGTGTATTCAGAGTCTTTAAAACGCATTTTTTCATAAATTGACTTAAATGGAAATACCTGTTGAATGGCTTCAATGACATTATAGCGAAACTTATATATCCCCTTTGAATACCATTGAATCAATAAGTGACCATCGTAATTATCGATTGTTAAACCTCCAACACCATCGCCTTCAGCGTTAAATAGTCTAAACGCATTGGTTCCTTCAATGTGATAGTAATAATCACGCTCTTGTAATGCAACTTGAAATTTTTTTTCGAAAAAAGAAGTATTAATGGCTTCGTTTTGATCATAACTCAATACCCAGCCTAAACCTTTATGTTGACGTCCTACATATGCAGTCGCAATGTACTGTTCTTGATCGTTCATAAGATAAAATAAATCGCCTTCTTTTAAATGATCATTGTTATAAATATCATCTTCATCCACAAGTGGATATTGATTTAAATACTTTGATTCCTTACCTCTATTTAAAGTTGCTATTTTCATTTGTTAACGCTCCTAATTTGAATGCTTTTGTAGTTTAAAGTTTATAAAAATTTCTAAATATTATTCGTTATTATTTTAACAAATATGAATTTGTCATTACACAAAATAACATAAACAAAAAAGGTGGATCGCGAAGTCTATTTTGTCACCATAGATTTCACGCTTCCACCTAAGTAAAAATTGAAATAATTAAGGTCTTTCTCTCAATTGTAACGTAAATGCGATAATAACCGCCATCAACATTAAGATTAGAGTTGGAGTAATAAAAATCGATAATAATAATCCGTGAATCATAATGTTTACGAATTCAGTTAACAATTTAAAGAATAGAATACTAATCATAAATAATTGTAAATAATAATATTTACCTCTTAAGAAATGTGTAAATGTAGTTGCAATGTATGTAATGATTACAAACATTAACAATAACAATGTTACCCATTCAACAACATATTGCGTTTGAGATAGTTCCCATTCACCAGAAACAAACAATGCGTTTCTGTTATTAAATTCGATAAATGTAAATAAGAATAGAATGAAGCCACAGAATATTTCTACATATGCTGGTTTAATCCATTTTGGACGTCTCATCCAATTTGGTATATCATCTTCTTCAATATTAAATACATTTTTGAATTTATTTTTAAATTTATCACGTTTTGATCTGATTTTTTCTAAATCGACACTTCTTCTCGTCTTACGTGCATATTCTGATGTTTTATCTTGAAGTTGTTTAAAATGAACTTTAGACTGATTCGAAACATTTCCCTTACTTGTTCTTGATAATTCAGGTTCTTCTTCACCCAATTCTTCTTTAGTTAATGGTAAAGCTCTTCTTAAGAATAGGAAATTCCATATTGAAGCTTGCGCTAATAACCACATAACTAAGAAAAATGTATTTACACTTAAAATATCTATTGGTGCAATTTCATTTGCATCAATTTTACCGTATAGAGAAATTTGAGTAATTAAATAACTTATTCCGTATGAAAAGATAATCCATAGATAATGGCTTTTTCTATTAGCAACATTAAGTTCATCTTTATATACAATGAAGCCTGTGTGAATTATAAAAGGAATAATAAAGATAATTGCCCAAAAACTGTACACTTGTGTCATTAAAGTAATTGAAATGAGGAAGTATAAAATCCCAATAATTAAAAAGAAAATTGAGATGTCGTAATCATATTTCGTAGTTCTAAATAATGCGTATCCAATAAGCATTACAAGAATACCAAACAGAATAATTATGACTGCACTAATAATAGGAAAGTTGCCTATGAACCTACTCATCACTCTAATAATTTCACTGAAGAATGCATTAAGAAAATCCCATAAATTATAAATTTTCAATTCAACTTTTTCTTTATCTTTTAATTGATTGATTAAAGGTAAGTTTATTAATATTATGAGACCCGTGAAGAGTGAAACGATACCGATAATATAACTAAAAATTATCTCGGTGTGTTTCTTAAGAAAAGACATACTGTTCACCTCAAAATTCATTATATAGTAAGATGTTCATCTTGTCTTTATTAAACAATAAAATACATCTCGAGACCTATATAGGTTTATCCTACTTTTAAATGGGTAAACTTATATTGTAATCATTAATCTATCAAGGAGTGTTAATTATGACAAACGAAGATGCTAAAAAAGCAAAAGAAGTTGAAGAAAAATTAAAAGAACAAAACGAAGAAAAATCAGATGATATTGAGCAAACTAAAAAAGATGTTCAAGACACTTTAGATTAATTATTAAGAAATCTCAATTCGCTGAAGTTGAGAACAATATAATATTTAACTGCTACACTGCTAAAAAGTAGTAGTTAACTAAAACTGAGAGAACGCTCTTTTCGAGCTTTTCCCAGTTTTTTTTTACTACAAGGTTTAAATATTCTAGAGATTTCACATGCTAAATGTATTAAGAAACAGCGTGTTCAAAGTAAAATCAAATCTAATCCTCCTTTTTATTTGTAACTTAGTAAAATCATCTTGACATTAAATCTTAAAAGTCATACATTTAAAATAAATTAAATATAAAACGCACTAGGGGTGTGTATACTGAGATGAGGTTTAACCTCGAACCCTTTGAACCTGAACTAGTTAAAACTAGCGTAGGAAAGTGTTGCTAATATAAATAATTGTGGTAAATACATATATCATTTTATTTAAATTCACGCACAACTTTCTACGGATGGTTGTGCGTTTTTTTTAGGAGGAAATAACATGTCAAAAGGTTTAAAGCTTTCAGAAATATTAGTAACTGTTCTGATTGCAGTAGTATTTGCAATTATTTATAATTTATGGTGGTTTGCATATAATGTGGCCCAAGTTGCCGGTGTTCACATTGAACAATTAACTTATGGCGTTTGGTTTATGGCAGCTATAGTTGCGTATTTAATAATTCCTAAGCCTGGTATTGCACTAATTGCAGAATTTGCTGCAGGCGCTGGTGAAACAATCGTTATGGGTAAATTTGATATTCCTACAATTGTATATGCTATTCTTCAAGGTTTAGCTTGTGAAATTATTTTTGCTATTTTCAAATATAAATCTAGATCATTAATGGTTGCTGTATTAGCAGGATTAGCAACTGCTTTAATATCATTCCCAGTTGATTATTATTATGGCTATTTAGCTGAAGTAGCAGGATGGAACCTTCTTTTATTCATTATCTTCCGTTCTATTAGTGGTATAGTAATCGCAGGTTTATTATCTTATCTGATTGTTAAAGCATTAGATCAAACAGGCGTAACGAAATTATTCCGCCCTGCATCTCAAAAAGACTACGACAACCTATAAGGGGAAATTAAAGTGTTAAAAGCGAAAAATTTACGTCTAAAATATCCTAACGGCGAACGTAAAATCTTCGATAATTTAAATATTGAAATTAAAGATAAAGAAAAAGTGCTTTTACTAGGTCCTTCTGGATCTGGTAAGAGCACATTGCTTAATGTTTTAAGTGGTATCGTTCCAAATCTAATTGAATTACCGATGAAATATGATGAGCTTGAAATTGACCCACACTCCGGCGTTATTTTTCAAGATCCAGATACTCAATTTTGTATGCCTAAAGTGTATGAGGAACTTGCATTTGTTCTTGAAAACAAACAAGTACCACGAAGTCAAATGGATCCACTCATTGAAGAAGCTCTTGCTTCTGTTGATTTAAATGTTACTGATAATACTTTTGTCAATCATTTAAGTGGTGGCATGAAACAAAAACTCGCTATTGTAGAAACTATTTTACAAGAAGCTAATACATTATTCTTAGATGAACCAACTGCCATGTTAGATGTAGATGCTACAGCTGATTTATGGCAAAGACTTATTCAACTATGGTCTGATCAAACTGTACTTATAGTAGAACATAAAGTTGAACACATCTGGGAACACGTGGATAGAGTCATTTTAATGAATTATGAGGGTCAAATCATAGCAGATGGAACACCAGATTATGTGTTGAAAAATTGCGAAAGTTTACTCACAGAATTTGGTGTATGGCATCCACAAGCTTGGGACCATGCCCCAGAATCATCTAAATTTTCACATAATACAGATGAAACGCTATTTGCCTATAAAAATGGTAATATTATTAGAGGAAAAAAACATTTGTTCCAAGTACCCGAATTAACTGTTCGTTCTGGAGAATGGATTACTATTACAGGGAAAAATGGTACAGGTAAAACAACATTATTAGAATCTATGATGCAACTAATAAAATATGAAGGCGTTATGTCATATAAAAATACTACGTTAAAGAAAATTAAAGACGCAGCTCAACATATGTATTTAGTTTATCAAAACCCAGAATTACAATTCATAACAAATTCAGTTTATGAAGAAATATATATTCATTATAATCATCAAGAACCATCAATCGCTGAAAAAGAAACGATGAAACTATTAAAGTTATTACATTTAGAAGCTGTTAAAAATCAACATCCTTTTGAATTATCTATGGGACAAAAACGACGACTTAGTGTGGCCACTGCACTTAGTTCACGAGCAGAAATCATCTTACTTGATGAACCTACATTTGGACTGGATAGCCATAATACTTTTCAATTAATTGAACTATTCCAGGAAAGAGTTTCTAATGGACAAACCATTATTATGGTTACTCACGATCCTGAAATCATACATCGTTATCCAACACGTCGTTTAATAGCTGAAGACAACCAACTCATCGAGAAGGAAGGTGAATCAAATGTTTGAACGTTGGAAGAAACATTATTCCTTTGTAGATGACGTTAATATCATTACAAAACTTTTACTTGGTGTATCATTATTTATTTTCATTATTTTTGTTCACAATTTTGATTATATGATTTATATAACAATAATTATGTTTATTTTTTTAATGGCATTTAATGGGACTCAATTTAAAATCACCGGTGCATTTATTTTAGCCTCTGTCTTGTTTGCCTTATTATCATCATTATTTATGATTCTTTATGGTGATGGTACGCATATGTTATTTAAATGGGGTATCATTCAAATTAGTACTGAAAGCATCGTACGTGGTTTACATTTATCACTAAGAACTATAACAGTCTCTATGTTTGGTATTTTATTAGCATTAACATCCGAAATTGTAATGATTTTTTACAGTTTGATGCAACATTTAAAAGTAAAACCAAAAATTGCATATGCATTTATGGCTGCAATTAGAATGGTGCCTCTCATTTTCACTTCATTAATTCAATTAAGACGGTCATTGAAAATGCGTTATCAAATGATTGATGCTTCAAATTATAGAGGTCTAAAACGATTAAAACATTTATTGATACCAATATTAAGTCAAAATATTCGTCGAGCACATCAATTGTCTGTTGCGATGGAATCTAAGGGTTTTAAGGACGGTCCTAGAACCTATTATTATAAAGCACCATTTTCTAATAAAGATATTTTATTTATTATTTGCGTTGTGGCTATACTAATTATCGCATTTTATCTTTCACAATACTTCCCTATAACAGGCATTACTGATGCACGAGTATCAGGTTATACATCATAGATACAAGGAAGTGGGACAGTAATAATATTTTTCAAAATTTATTTCGTTGTAACCCCAGCTTGCTTAGCTTGTATAATTTCTTAATGAAATTCTCTTTGCTGGGGCCCCAAACCCCAACTTGCTTAGCTTGTATAATTTCTTAATGAAATTCTCTTTGCTGGGGCCCCAAACCCCAACTTGCTTAGCTTGTAGAATTTCTTAATGAAATTCTCTTTGCTGAGGCCCGCCTACCAGGCAAGGTTGATTAGAATAAAAAAAGCTTGTTACAATGGCATTTTTAAATCAGTCAACTACTGCCAATATATAATTGTATAATTGTAGCCTGAGTCATTGAATTATGTCTCAGGCTACAATTATATATTCACTTATTTTAATGCTTTATTTCCAATATCACTACGATAAAATAGATTATCACTCTTAATTTTTTCTACATTTTTATAGGCTGCTTTTTGCGCTTCTTCAATTGTTTCTCCTTTTCCAACAGCTAATATAACTCTGCCTCCTGAAGTAACAAATGCATCATCTTCTTTACGCAATCCACTCACAAAATAAGTATCATTTAATTCAAAGCCTGTTACTTTAGCTCCTTTTTCATAAGCACCTGGATATCCTTTAGAAGCTAGCATAACTCCTACAACAAAATCATCTTGCCATTGAAATAGAATAGGTTCTTTACGATCTAAAGCAACAATTTGAGCCATTAAATCACTTTCCAAACGACTTAATAAAACTTGAGCTTCAGGATCACCAAAGCGCGCATTAAATTCAATTACTTTCGGGCCTTCTGACGTTAAAATAGCACCAATATAAAGTAATCCAAAATAATCATAACCTTCAGCTTTCATCGCTTTTGCAATAGGCTGTGCAATATCTTTATTTGTGCGTTCTAAGACATCTTCAGTAATATGTGGCACCGGGCAATATGCACCCATTCCTCCAGTGTTTGGTCCTTCATCATTATCAAAAGCACGTTTATGGTCTTGCGCAATACAATCAAATGGAACTGCATAATCCCCGTTAATAAATGTCATTAATGAAAATTCTTCACCCTCTAAAAATTGCTCAAAGACCACTTCACCATGTTCTTCAGGATAAAGTGATTCTACTGCTTTAATTGCGTCTTCACGTGTTTCAGCAATGATTACACCTTTACCAGCAGCTAAACCATCTTTTTTAACTACAATTGGTAAATCACAATGATTTACATATGCCAGCGCATCTGTTTTGTTATTTGTTTCTTTATATTTTGCTGTTGGAATATTATATTTTTGCATAATTTTTTTAGCGAACAGCTTAGATCCTTCAATTTGAGCTGCATCTTTATTAGGACCAAACACTTTAACTCCTGATTGACGTAATTTATCAGATAAACCATCAATTAATGGTTGTTCAGGACCAACAACCACCCATTCAACCTTATTTTCTTTAACAAAGTTTAAGATTGACTCATGATCAGACTCTGCAATCTCAGTATGCACTCTTGCAACATTAGCCATAGCATCATTACCTGGAATTACGTGCAATTGATCAATTAACGGTGATTGATGTAATTTATTTGCCAAAGCATGCTCTCGACCACCTGCTCCGATAACTAAAACATTCATTAATATTACCCCTTCCATTATTTTGAATGATTAATTAATGCTTAAAGTGACGCATGCCCGTAGTCACCATGGCAATACCATATTTATTCGCCATATCTATTGAGTCTTGATCTTTAATTGATCCACCCGGTTGTATGATGGCTTTGACACCATGTTTTGCAGCTAATTCAACCGTATCATCCATTGGGAAAAAGCCGTCTGATACTAAAGCAACATTGTCATTCATTTCTATAGCACGCTCTAAAGCTATTTTGGCTGAACCAACACGGTTCATTTGACCTGCACCAATGCCTACAGTTTGTTTGGTATTGCTCAATATAACAGCATTACTTTTAACAGATGGAATCACTTTCCAACCAAGTAGCATTGCATCCCATTGATCATCTGTAGGCGCTTTTTCAGTTACTACTTTCATGTCTTCTATAGCTACCTCAAAGTTATCTTTATCTTGAACTAAATACCCACCTGAAACTGAAACAAATTCTTCTTCACGATTATCAATCGTCATATCTATTTCTAATAGACGTATGTTTTTCTTTTTAGTTAAAATGTCTAAAGCTTCATCAGTAAATCTTGGAGCAATCACTACTTCTAAAAATATAGCATGTAATGTTTCAGCTAAATCAGCAGTTACTGTTCTATTTAATGCGATAATGCCACCAAAGATAGATTGATTATCTGCATCATAAGCATGTTTAAATGCAGTTTCAATATTGTCGCCAATACCAACACCACAAGGGTTCATATGTTTAATTGCAACGGCAGCAGGCTCTTTAAATTTCTTAACAAGTGAAAGTGCAGAATCAGCATCTTTAATATTGTTAAAACTTAAAGCTTTACCATGTAATTGTTTAGCACCTGCAATTGTGTGTTTGCTATTCGAAGTACGAACAAAACGCGCTGATTGCTGAGGGTTTTCACCGTATCTTAATTGTTCACTATCACCTTTGAAATAACTTACAATGGCATGATCATATTCGTTCGTATGTGCAAAAACTTTAATCATTAATTCTTTACGGAAATCCTCATCGAGTCGGTCTTCCTTTATGCGTTCAATGACTTCATTATAATCAGCTGGATGTACAATTGTAGTCACATGTTTAAAGTTTTTAGCTGCAGCACGTAACATTGTAGGTCCGCCAATATCGATGTTTTCAATTGCTTCTGTTTCTGTTACATCCGGTTTGGCGACTGTTTTTTGGAAAGGATATAAGTTAACTACTACCATATCGATTAAATCAATATGTTGTTCTGATAACTGTTCTAAATGTTCAGGTTTATCACGATCTGCTAAAATGCCACCATGTACTGCCGGGTGTAATGTTTTAACACGTCCGTCCATAATTTCAGGAAATTGCGTTAATTCTGAAACAGATTTCACCGGTACAGAAGCATCTTCTAAAGCACCTTTAGTTCCTCCAGTTGAATATAATTCATAATCTAATTTGATTAAAGATTTAGCAAACTCCACTATTCCACTTTTGTTTGAGACACTTAAAATTGCTTTTTTCATGATTAGATTAACTCCTTATTTAATAACTTTAGCTATAACACTTGGATAAAGTTCATACTCCAAACGCTTTACACGTTCTTCCAAATTCTCTTTAGTATCGTCCTGTTTTATATCACATTGTCGTTGTTCAATAATTTCTCCCGTATCCATACCACTATCAACATAATGTACAGTTGAACCAGTTACCTTATCGCCACTATTAAACGCTTGTCCAATTGCATCTTTCCCCTTATATTTCGGTAATAGTGATGGATGGATGTTTAAAATTTTACCTTCGTAAGCGTCTAATAAATCAGATCCAATTAATCGCATATAGCCAGCAAGTATTATCCATTCAACTTCTTCACGCTTTAACAGTTCTATTAAATGTTGTTCGTAATCTGCTTTAGTAGTGAAATCCTTAGGCTCATTTATATTAACTGTTACTTTTAAATGTTTGGCTCGTTCAACACAATAAGCATCGTGATGATCAGTATATAATGAAGTAATTTCTATATTGTTGAGCTCCCCTTTATCTGCTTTTAGCACAATATTCTCAAAATTACTACCTGATCCAGATGCAAATATAGCTACTTTAGTCACTATTCTACCCCCTCAAGTAAAATGGGTGACTCTGCATTGGCAATGATTTCACCTATTTCGTAAGAAGAAATACCTTGTTGTTTTAAGATATCAAGTGTTTGTGCAACGTCTTTTTTATCTACTATGGCTGTGAAACCAATACCCATATTAAAGACATTGTACATTTCATCCGTTCCAATATTAGCTTGTTGTTGTAACCAATCAAATACTTTTGGTGTAGGAAAAGCTTGTGTATAAATTTTCGCTGCTAATCCATCAGGTAATCCACGTGGAATGTTTTCATAGAAACCACCACCAGTGATATGATTCATTCCTTTAATTTGAACAGCTTTTTTCAAAGCAAGAATTGGTTTAACATATAATTGCGTTGGGGCTAAAAATGTTTCTAAGTACGTACGACCATCAAAATCGTCATTTAAATCAATACCAGATTCTTTAATTAATTTACGTACTAAGCTATAACCATTTGAATGTATTCCGTTAGAGGCTAAACCAATGATGGCTTGACCTTCTTGAATTGCTGATCCATCAATATAGTCGTCTTTCTCGACTGCTCCAACAGCAAATCCGGCAAGGTCATATTCACCTTCATGATACATTTCACCCATTTCAGCTGTTTCTCCACCAATAAGTGCAGTGTTAGTCTCTTCGCATCCATCACTTACACCTTTAACAATCTGTTCGATTACTTCTGGAACAACTTTGTTCGTTGCAATATAATCTAAGAAATATAATGGTTCAGCACCAGTAGTCAAAATATCATTTACACACATTGCTACTGCATCTATTCCGATTGTGTCGTGTTTATCATTATCAATAGCCAATTTCAATTTAGTACCAACACCATCTGTACCAGAAACTAGTACAGGCGCCTTCATATTTAATTGAGACAAATCAAAGGTAGCACCAAATCCACCTAAACCACCTAGTACCTCTTTACGCATTGTTCGTTTAACATGACTAGACATTCTCTCAACCGCTTCATAACCTGCATGAATATCAACACCTGATTGTTCATAAGCTTTAGACATGAATATTACCCTCTCTATCAAAGTAGTGTTTATGATTATTAATATAATCCTGTTGACGTTGACTTAAGTTATTATAATATTTATCTTCGTAATCAAATAGTCCTGCTGGATAATCACCTGTAAAGCTCTCTACACATAAACCACTATACGGTGCGTCATAATTTAATCCAATCGATTCAATTAGACCGTCTACGCTTAAATAAGATAATGAGTCTGCACCAATATAATCACAAATTTCTTGTGGTGACTTACTTGCAGATATGAGTTCAGCAGTCGTTGAAACATCTATTCCGTAAAAGCTTGGGAACATAAATTCTGGAGAAGCGATTCTTACATGAACTTCTTTTGCTCCGGAGTCTTTTAACATTCTGACAATACGTTTACTCGTTGTTCCACGCACAATTGAATCATCAACTAAAACAATTCGTTTACCTTCTACGATATCCTTGACTGCCGATAATTTAACGCGGACACCTTGTTCTCTTAACTCTTGAGTCGGTTGGATAAATGTACGAGCTACGTATTGGTTCTTCACCAACCCCATTTCATAAGGTAGGTGGCTTTCTTCAGCATACCCACTTGCAGCTGATAATGATGAGTTGGGTACTCCAATAACCATATCTGCATTTGCAGGGCTTTCTTGTGCTAATTTTTTTCCAGATGCTTTACGAACAGCATGAACATTTTTGCCAGCAATAGTAGAATCAGGACGAGCGAAATAAATATATTCCATAGCTGAAATGGCTGTATTTGTATGACTCGTATATGATTTCACTTCAATACCTTCATTATTAATAACAACATATTCTCCGGCATGGATATCTTGCACGTATTCAGCACCTAATACATCAATGGCACATGTTTCACTAGCTAAGATGTACGTGTCATCTTGCATTTTACCTACTACCAGTGGACGGATAGCATTAGGATCTACTGCTCCATATAATGCATCTTTAGTAAGTATTGCAAATGTGAATCCGCCTTTAATTTGTCGCAAACTCTCTTTTAACGCTTCTTCAAAAGTTGATGCTTTACTTCTGCGTATTAAATGCATAATCACTTCAGTGTCAGATGAAGAATGGAAGATTGCACCATGTTTTTCCAAATATTGACGTAACGTCTGGGCATTAATTAAATTACCATTGTGGCAAATCGCAACGCTCATATCGTAAAAGTGATATAAAAATGGTTGTATATTTTCAATCCCTTTATTACCTGATGTGGCATAGCGAACATGGCCTATGGCGTTGTGTCCATCTTTAAGTTGATCCATTTGATCACCTTTTATTGCTTCTGTTAACAATCCAAGACCACGTTCACCTTTTAAAACTTCTCCATCTGATACAACAATACCTGCACCTTCTTGACCACGATGTTGTAAACTGTGAAGTCCCATATAGGTTAATTGAGTGGCTTCTGAATGATTCCAAATGCCGAACACACCACATTCTTCGTTTAATCCACTGTAGTTAAACATTGTGCAATTGCTCCTTCCCAACTTTCTTTAATCTCTGAGACTTTTTCAACAATCGAACTTTGAGCATTAGTAACTTTAAATTCATCAACATCTGTTAATTGACCAATTTCTACAGCTCCCTCAATATTTAACGTCTGTCCATCTTTAACAGCAATAATATATCGACCTTGCGTTTCACTAAACAATTGTGCATCTGAAAGGTCAATTGAAGCTTCTAGTCCTAAACCATAATGAGCACTGATACGCGCTAAACTGATCAATAAACCACCTTTACCAACTGTTTGTACGTGAGAAGCAACGCCACTTCTAATCGCATTCTTGACTGCTTCTCCTTTATTAACTTCATCACTTAAATCAATCGTTTCAAATTCATGATTGACTTTACCGTATAATAATTTTTCAACTTGACTACCACCAAAGTCATCTCTTGTTTCACCAACTAAATATAATTTATGACCAGCTTCAGGATGGAAATCATTCAGATAATCAATATCCTCTATTAAACCAACCATTCCTACGACAGGCGTTGGGAAAATGGATGTACCACGTGTTTCGTTATAGAGTGATACGTTACCTGAAACAACCGGTGTTTTTAATACTTCACACGCTTCTGACATACCTTTCGTTGAATCAATTAACTGCTGATAGATTTCTTTCTTTTCAGGAGAGCCATAATTTAAGCAATCCGTCATAGCAAGTGGTGTTGCACCTACTGCTATTAAATTGCGATAGGCTTCAGCTACGACCATTTTTCCACCTTCATAAGGCTGATTAAACACATAACGCGCTTCACCATCAATTGTAGAGGCTACAGCTTTATTCGTACCTTCAACACGAACAACTGAAGATTGTAAACCTGGTTTAATGATAGTATTGGCACCAACTTGTTGATCATATTGTTCATACAAATAATGTTTTGAGGCAATCGTTGGATGTATTAGAAGTTTCTTGAATGTTTCTTCGACATTTATAGAACTATAGTCATTTTTAGATGTGTTATACTCTTTCACTTCACCTTCTAAAACATAGACCGGCGCTTCATCTGCAAGTGATTGAACCGGTATATCCGCGAATACTTCATCTTCATATTTAAGTACGAAGCGGTCAGTATTTGTTACTTCACCAATAACTGCACTATCAAGTTCATGTTTTTCAAATAAATCTAAGAATTTTTGTTCAGTACCTTTTTCAACTACTAATAACATTCTTTCTTGTGTTTCAGAAAGCATCATTTCATAAGGTGAAATACCTGGTTCTCGTGTAGGCACTTGATCTAAATGTAATTCAAGACCACTGCCACCTTTAGCTGCCATTTCTGATGATGAAGATGTTAAACCAGCGGCCCCCATATCTTGAATACCAACTAATTCGTCGAAAGTAATCGCTTCTAATGTGGCTTCCATTAATTTTTTACCTACAAAAGGGTCCCCAATTTGAACAGATGGTCTTTTACTTTCACTTTCTTCAGTTAATTCTTCGGATGCAAAAGTTGCACCATGAATACCATCACGGCCTGTTTTTAAACCTACATAAATGACTGAGTTACCTTCACCTTTAGCAGTCCCTTTTTGAATCATGTCATGATCAATAACACCTACACACATGGCATTAACCAATGGATTTCCATCGTAACAATCATCAAATTCAATTTCTCCAGCTGTTGTAGGTATACCGATACAATTTCCATAACCGCCAATACCACGTACTACACCTTTAAGTAAACGTTGGTTCTGTTTAACTGACAATTCACCGAAACGTAGACTGTTTAACAGATTGATTGGTCTAGCTCCAATTGATACGATATCTCTAATGATGCCACCTACACCAGTTGCAGCACCTTGATAAGGTTCGATAGCTGACGGATGGTTATGTGATTCAACTTTAAATACTACTGCTTGATTATCACCAATATCCACAACACCTGCGCCTTCACCTGGTCCCATTAAGACATGCTCACCAGTAGTTGGAAATTGTTTTAAGAATGGTTTAGAGTGCTTGTAAGAACAGTGTTCACTCCACATAACCGAGAAGATGCCTATCTCTGTAAAATTAGGTTCTCTTCCTAATATTTCACAAACTTTGTTATATTCTGCGTCACTCAAGCCCATATCTTGATATAATTTTTCAAACTTAATTTCTTCAATACTAGGTTCGATAAACTTAGACATTTTGTTCCCTCCAACTATTAACCATTGCTTCAAATAATTTCACGCCACTGTCAGTTCCAAGAATTTTTTCAAGCGCACGTTCAGGGTGTGGCATCATTCCGCAAACATTACCTGCTTTATTTACAATACCTGCAATATTTTCATGAGAGCCGTTTGGATTATCTTCATATGTTAAGATAATTTGATTATTTTCAACTAATTCGTTATATATGTCATCTGTACAATAATAATGACCTTCGCCATGCGCTACTGGATAAACTACAATTTCATTCTCACCATACAAATTTGTAAAAGGAGTTTGATTATTAGCAATTTTTAGATTTTCATTTCTGCTAATAAATAAATGAGAATCATTATGGAGTAATGCACCAGGTAATAAACCAATCTCAGTGAGAATTTGGAATCCGTTACATACACCTAGAACGGGTTTGCCATCATTAGCCAAGCGTTTTACTTCGTTAATTATTGGTGCTACACTCGCCATTGCACCTGAACGTAAATAGTCTCCAAATGAAAAACCACCAGGGATTAATACGCCATCATAACCTTCCAATGATGTCTCACGATAATCAACATAATCTGCTTGCGCACCTGACTTAATCGCTGCGTTGTACATATCTCTATCACAATTAGATCCTGGGAATACGAGAACTGCAAATTTCATTTTATGCATTCTCCTTTTCGTCAACGATTTTATAACTATATTCTTCAATTACAGTATTTGCGAATAACTTTTCACTTAATGTCGTCACAATGTTATCGACCGCTTCATCAGTTGCTTCGTCAACCGTCATGTATAAAACTTTACCTACACGAATATCATTAACTTGTTTATAACCTAAGTCGTGAACAGCTCGATTTAGTGCTTGTCCTTGAGTATCTAACACCTGTGGTTGTAATGTAATGTGAAGTTCAATAGTTTTCATTATTTTAATTCCTCCAATTTATTTAAAAATGTTGTATATGTGTCAATAAGTGAACCTGTATCATTGCGATAGACGTCTTTATCAAAGTTAGAATCAGAATATTTATCCCAAATACGACATGTATCTGGAGAAATTTCATCAGCTAATAAAATTTTACCGTCAGAAGTTTTACCAAATTCAACTTTAAAATCAACTAATCTTAAATCCATCTCATCCATCAATTGAACTAATACTTTATTAATATCTTTAGCCATAGTTTTTAGTGTTTCAATTTCACTATCGCTCGCTATTTTTAAAAGTTTAACGTGATCATCCGTAATTAACGGGTCATTTAAGTCGTCATTTTTATAGAAAAATTCAACTAACGGTGCTTCGAATTCGTAACCTTTGTTAAAACCTAAACGTTTCGTTATAGAACCTGTTGCTATGTTACGTACTACAACTTCTAGTGGAATGATTTTAACTTCTTCAACTAATTGTTCCGTTTCAGAAAGCTGCTTAATAAAATGACTCGCAATTCCATGCTGAGCTAAATATTCAAATATTATAGAGGTAATTTGATTATTTAATCGTCCTTTACCTTCCATTTTGTCTTTTTTTGCACCATTACCAGCCGTAACTTCATCTTTATACTCAACTCTCAATTGACCTACATTGTCTGTTGAGAAAATTCTTTTCGCTTTTCCTTCATATAATAGCGCCATTAACTATTCTCTCCCTTCAAACTGTTTGAGCATATCTTTCTCAGTTTCATCGACATTATTCGTTAAAATTGTCATATGTCCCATTTTACGATTAGGTTTACGTTCAGGTTTCCCATAAATATGAACATGCCATTCTGGATGATTAGCGAACTTATCTTCTAATAAATCTAAATCGCGACCCAACAAATTCATCATCACTGCAGGTTTTAAAATCTCAATTTCTTTTGGAAGATTTTGTCCAGTAACTGCTAATATATGTGTATCAAATTGTGAATAATCACAAGCTTCAATTGAATAATGTCCTGAATTGTGTGGACGTGGTGCAATTTCATTTACATATAAATGATTTGATTTATCGATGAAGAATTCGACTGTAAACGTACCTACAAAATGTACTTCATTAATAATTTTATTTACTTCATCTCTAGCTTCTTGTTCCTTATCACTTCTCGCAGGCACAATGGTTTTAAATAATATTTGATTTCGATGTTCATTTTCTTGAAGAGGGAAATACGTAATTTGTTTTTGGTTACCAATCGTAACAGTTAAAGAAACTTCGAGTGCAATATCAAGAAATTGTTCTGCTACACACTCATGTTGTGAAATGAGATCTTTAGCTTCTTGAATGGATTCTTCATTTTTAACTAATACTTGTCCTTTACCGTCGTATCCACCAAAACGCGTTTTAACTATAAATGGATATCCTAATTGATTAATCACAACATTTAGGTCTTTTTCCTCTTTAATAGGTAAAAAAGGAACAATTTTAGATCCTGCTTGTTGTAATGTTTGTTTTTCAGTTAAACGATCTTGTAGTAATTGAATAGCTTGATAACCTTGAGGAATATTGAATTTTTGAGTTAGACGAATAAGTTGTTCAGCTGAAATATTTTCAAACTCATAAGTGATTACATCAGATTTCTCACCGAGTTCATGCAAAGCTTCTTCATCGTCATAAGCGGCAGTTATAAATTCGTGAGCTACTGATTTACACGGACTATCAGGGTTAGGGTCTAAACAAATGACTTTAAAGCCCTTTTTTTGAGCAGATTGAGCCATCATTTTACCTAATTGACCGCCTCCAATAATACCAATCGTGTCACCGAACTTTAATTTACTGAAGTTCATTTTGCATTTCACCAACTTTATCTACTAGACTTTGCTCATATTCATCTAAATGTTTACGAACTGATTCATTACTAATACTTAAAATTCTCGCAGCTAATATCCCAGCATTTTTTGCACCTGCATTACCTATTGCAGTTGTAGCCACCGGAATACCTCCTGGCATTTGAACAATCGATAATAAAGAATCCAATCCTTTTAAACTTTTTGACTCAATCGGTACACCTATAACTGGTATTGTTGTCATTGATGCAACCATTCCTGGTAGATGTGCAGCACCACCTGCACCAGCAATAATGACATCGTATCCATGTGTTCTAGCTTGACTTGCAAATTCATACATTAATTTAGGCGTACGATGTGCCGAAACGACTTTCTTATCGTACGGTATTTCGAATTTATCTAACATCGCACAACTTTCTTGCATAACCTTCCAATCTGAAGAACTACCCATAATAACCGCTACTTTCACTTTGTACACCCTTTCAAAAGTTTGAAATTTAGTTACGATAAGTTGTATATTACAGATATAGCATAACAATCATGAGATGCTTTTTCAATCAAAAATCGAACTTTAACTTAATTTTTGCTTTTAATTTACGTCTTTCAGCTATCGATTGACGTGACAGAAGATTTAAAGTTAAGGTAAAAGTATGATTTAAACAAACAAGGAGGAATTTTTTGTGGTTGCAAAAATTTTAGATGGGAAACAAATTTCTAAGGACTACAGACAAGGTTTACAAAATCAAGTTGAAGCATTAAAAGAAAAAGGTTACACACCAAAATTATCCGTAATCTTAGTAGGTAATGATGGTGCGAGTCAAAGCTATGTAAACTCTAAAAAGAAAGCTGCTGAAAAAATCGGTATGATTTCTGAAATTGTTCATTTAGATGAGGATACTTCTGAAGAAGAAGTATTAAAAGAATTAGACCGTTTAAACAATGATGATTCAGTAAGTGGAATATTAGTTCAAGTACCTCTTCCTAAACAAGTAAGTGAACAAAAAATCTTAGAAGCGATTAATCCTGAAAAAGACGTTGATGGCTTCCACCCTTCAAATATCGGTAAGTTATATATTGATGAGCAAACTTTTGTTCCATGTACGCCACTAGGCATTATGGAAATTCTTAAACATGCTGATATTGATTTAGAAGGTAAAAATGCAGTTGTTATTGGTCGTAGCCATATTGTCGGTCAACCAGTATCAAAATTATTATTACAAGCTAACGCTACAGTAACTATTCTACATTCACGTACTAAAGACATGCATAGTCATTTGAAAGATGCTGATGTTATTGTCAGCGCAGTTGGTCAACCAGGTTTAGTAACTAAAGATGATGTAAAAGAAGGCGCTGTTATTGTTGACGTTGGTAACACTCCAGATGAGAATGGTAAATTAAAAGGTGACGTTGAATTTGAAGAAGTTAAAGAAGTTGCCGGTGCAATTACGCCAGTTCCAGGTGGCGTTGGCCCATTAACAATTACTATGGTGCTTAATAATACATTATTAGCTGAAAAAATGCGTCGTGGCATTAAATAATATAATTATTCTTACTTAAACTATATGTATGTTGAGAAACTCGTTTAAATTTCAATTAAATAAAGCGAAATAAAAGCACATAGATGATGTTTATTAAATATCATCTATGTGCTTTATTCATTTATAATTTATGGCTCTATAATAAATTGGACTGATGACTAAAAATCATCAGTCCAATTTTTATG